>OAZZ01000691.1_pt1 | contig 19145 bp, 16 predicted proteins | sample 1495051 | NCBI WGS metagenome assembly OAZZ01 (sample SAMEA2579977, study PRJEB22360) | human gut metagenome
TTCCGGAGCTTCCGGAGCGACCTCTTCTACCGAAACTTCAACGGGTGTGGCGGGAGCAGCGACTTTCGTTTTGGCATCAGCTTTTGCGCCTTTCGGAGCCGCAGCTTTTGTTTTCTTAGCCTTAGTCTGCCTTTCTGCTTTCTTTGCTTCCTTTTCTTTCTCCTTTTCAGCCTGGATGCCGGCGTATGAAATGGCCTGTTCGTCAAGAATTCTGTATACAAGTTCCTCTTTCTTAAGGGAACTTACTTTTTTAATACCTAACTCTTCCGCTATACTTTGCAACTCAGGAAGGAGTTTTTCATTTAGTTCTAGAATGTTATATTTTTGCATAATGCGAAGTGAATAATAAAAACGACGTACTTACACGACCGGACACGGCACGCGTACAACGCAATCATTGTATCTTTTATAATTTGATAATTAATAATTTCATGTGAAAACCGGATTGTTGAGCTAATTTGAATCATTAGTAACACATCTGCGGAGTAAATCTTTGCAAATGTAATAATATTTTCAGTTACTCTCGCTTTTTGTCGGAAAAAAATTCACAACTAACACACTTTTAGTTGTTTTGTCCAGGCAAAAACGATTATCGGAACGTTCTCCTACAATCCAGATAACAGCGCCTCCGCTGCATAAAAGCCACGTCCGTTCCTTATCTAAACGGCTGAATTTATGATCCGAGAAATAATCGCTTAATTTCTTCCGCCCTTTCATGCCAAAAGGAATAAACCAATCTCCATCTTTCCATGTACGCAGGGTAAGCGGAAAAGCCAGTTTGTCGTAATCGAAATAAGCGATATTTTTATCTTTCCGGATATGGAAATCTTCCTTAATAAGAATCTTCTCGAAAGAAAGTTCGACAGGACCGGACCAAACTTTCTCGCCACCGGTCAGTGTATATTCACGGACCTCTTCTTTTACAAGGGGAGATAACAATAAATAGTCCCGATCTTTTATCAACCGGTGCGTAGAAGAGAAAAAGGTTTTGCCCGATTCTTTCGTCAGGGACAAATAAACATCCTCCGCCACCGGACGAGTAAAGCCATAGGTTTTGAGTAACTCGTATAAAATAGCATCGGGCGACGGGTAACGCATCAAGGCGGCAATCGAAAGGCGGTCCCCTTGCTCGACCACGGCATTCCTCGCCTCTTCCACCACATGCAGATAAACGGCTTCGGCTGCCGACAGATGTTCGGACGTACGGGCGATCGCATCCTTCACGGAAGGATTGATTTCCTCCAGAAGCGGAAGGACACGCAGGCGGATAAAATTGCGCGTATAAGCATCGGAAAGGTTGGTACTGTCGGTCACATACGTCAAACCGCGTCCGGCAAGCCACTCCAAGATATCCTCACGGCTCACGGCAAGCAAAGGGCGCACCACGAAACCGTTCCTCGGACGAATCCCGCTCATTCCCCTGATGCCGGTCCCACGTACCAGATTCATCAAAAGCGTTTCCACACTGTCGTCACGATGATGAGCCACAGCGACAGCCTGCGCCCCGGTTGCAGCCCGTTGCTCTTCGAACCAGCCATAGCGCACCTCGCGGGCAGCCATTTCAATGGAGAGATGCCGGTCGGCTGCATATTTTCGGGTATCGAAGTCCGTCATCAGGAAAGGGACATCCAGTTTTCGGGCATACTCCCTTACAAACTGTTCATCACGCAGGGATTCGTCTCCCCGCAAATGAAAATTACAATGCGCCGCAATACAGGAATAGCCCGACTCCACCAAAATGGTGAGTAGGGCTATTGAATCTGCTCCGCCACTTACACCGACCAGAACCGGACGGTTTTCCGTAAGCAACCGATATTTCTCTATATATGCACGGACAACGTCGCGCATCCGATTATTCTTCTATGCCTGCCAATTCAGGGTCGATCATGATACGACCACAGTATTCGCAAACGATCACTTTCTTACGCAACTTGATATCCAACTGTTTCTGGGGCGGAATCTTGTTGAAACAACCACCGCAGGCACCACGCTGTACATATACGACAGCCAAGCCGTTACGTGCCCCCTTGCGGATACGTTTGAAAGCAGTCAAGAGGCGCGGTTCGATATTCGCTTCCAGTTTCTTTGCTTTTTCGCGCAGTTTCTCTTCGTCCTGCTTGGTTTCGGAAATGATCTGTTCCAGTTCACCCTGCTTTTGAACCAAATCAGCCTTACGGCCTTCCAGTCTTTCGGACAGTTCGGCGATCTCTTCCTTCTTACGGTTGATCGCTTCACCGAATTCACGAATCTTCTTTTCAGAGAACTCGATTTCAAGTCCCTGAAATTCTATTTCTTTTGACAAGTTGTCGAACTCACGGTTGTTACGCACGTTATCCAACTGCGCTTTATATTTTTCAATCAGACCGGTTGACTCCGTAATCTTATGTTTCTGTTCTACAACAGCATTCTCAAAATCTTTAATTTCTGACTGATAGTTCTGAAGACGTGTTTCCAGACCAGCGATCTCATCTTCCAAGTCCTGTACTTCCAAGGGAAGTTCGCCGCGAAGTGTCTTGATCTTATCAATTTCAGTCATCATCGTCTGAAGCTGATACAGCGTAGAAAGCTTTTCTTCAACTGTAATCTCTTTTTCAGCTGATTGTTTATCTGTAGCCATTCTATAAATATTTTACCGGGTTTGAATTAACATTCGAAAAATGTACCGCAAAGGTAGGGAATTTTTTCGATATTATGTTATAAAAGATATCTTTTGTACAGACTTCACTTTCATAATGACCAATAACCGCCAGCAGAATCCGGTCTTCCACATCGTAAAAGTCATTATATTTAGCCTCCCCCGTAATGAAAACGTCCGCACCGTAACTGATTGCGTCTTTGATCAGGAAAGCGCCGCTCCCCCCGCATAAAGCGACTTCGCGTATCGGCTTGCCGGTCAGGGCGGAATGCTTCACGCACCCCACCTGGAACAGTTCCTTGATCCGTTGCAGGAAGCCCAATTCACTCTCTTCTTCGGGCAACTCTCCCACTACCCCCGAACCGACCTGGTTCCAGGCATTATCCAAAGGATAGAAATCGAATACCGGTTCTTCATAAGGATGGACGGAAAGCAACGCACGCGTCACCGTCGACTTACGGAAAGCGGGCAATATCGTTTCGATACGGATTTCCGACTCCACATGCAACTCGCCTATTTCGCCACAGAACGGGTTCGTCCCTTCGCCGGCACGGAAAGTCCCGCTCCCCGGCAGGCTGAAGCTACAAGAATCATAGTCGCCTATCGCTCCGGCTCCCGCATTGAACAAGGTCGTCCTCACCAAATCGGCATAGGCCTCCGGCACGAAAGTGACCAGCTTCAGCAAAGCTCCTTTCTGGGGGCTCAGGACACGGACATTTTCCAGCCCGATCAGTTCCGCCAGACGGAAGTTCACGCCTCCCGCCGCATTATCGAGATTGGTATGGGCGGCATAGATCACCAAGTCATACTTGCAGGCCTTCATCATGCACCGCTCGATATAGGTCGAACCGGTCAGGGATTTGAAGGCTTTAAAGGCCAAAGGATGATGAGAGACAATCAGATTACACCCCATCTCTATCGCCTCGTCCACCACCTCTTCGGTGACGTCGAGGCAAAGAAGCGCACCGGTAGCCGGCTGATTCACATCGCCTACCTGCACACCTGCATTGTCAAAGCTCTCCTGCAATGGCAACGGAGCGTATTGTTCGATTTCTTTCAGTATATCCTTAACCCTTAACATAATCAATAATTTATAAATAAATCAATTTGCCAATAGGCCAGTGAACCATTCACCAGCATACCGGCAAATCGACCTATCGGTATATTACTCCTTAATATCTACTTTCAGGCATAATTCTTCCAACTGCGAATCATCCAGTTGTCCGGGCGCATCCAGCATGACATCGCGACCGGAGTTGTTTTTCGGGAACGCGATACAGTCACGGATAGAATCGAGGCCGGCAAACAAAGAGACCCAACGGTCCAGACCGTAAGCCAGACCACCGTGAGGAGGCGCACCATATTTGAAGGCATTCATCAGGAAGCCGAAACGCTCCTGTGCCTTTTCTTCGGTGAAGCCCAGCAACTGGAACATCTTATCCTGCAACTTGCTGTCGTGGATACGGATGGAACCGCCACCCACTTCGACACCATTGATCACCATGTCGTATGCATTCGCACGGACGGCTCCCGTATCGCTGTCCAGCAAAGGAATATCTTCGGGTTTGGGAGAAGTAAACGGATGGTGCATTGCATAGAAGCGCTGGTCTTCTTCGCTCCACTCGAACAGCGGGAAGTCGATCACCCACAGGCAGGCGAACTTGTTCTTGTCACGCAAGCCCAACTGACCGGCCACTTCCAGACGCAATTCGCAAAGTTGTTTGCGCGTCTTCATCGCATCGTCGCCGGAAAGGATCAGAATCAAGTCGCCCGGTTTTGCACCAAAGGCCTCTTTCATCTGCTGCAATACTTCCTGGGTATAGAATTTATCCACACTCGACTTCACATTGCCGTCTGCCTCCACACGGGCATATACCATGCCCTTTGCACCGATCTGCGGACGTTTCACAAACTCAGTCAGCGCATCCAGCTGCTTGCGCGTATAAGAAGCCGCCCCTTCCGCACAGATACCGCCGACATAAGCAGCATTATCGAATACGGAGAAGCCGTGTCCCTTCATGATGTCCATCAGTTCGACGAACTTCATATCGAAACGCAGGTCCGGCTTGTCGCTTCCGTAATATTTCATGGCATCGTGCCAACTGATACGCGGGAAAGCTTCTTTTATATCGATGCCCCGGATCACCTTGAACAGATGCTTGGCCATTCCTTCGAAAATGTTCAGCACGTCTTCCTGTTCCACAAAGCTCATTTCGCAGTCGATCTGTGTAAATTCGGGCTGGCGGTCCGCACGCAGGTCTTCGTCACGGAAACATTTCACGATCTGGAAATAACGGTCGAAACCGGAAACCATCAACAACTGCTTCAACGTCTGCGGAGACTGAGGCAAAGCGTAGAACTGTCCGGGATTCATACGGGAAGGCACGACAAAGTCACGCGCCCCCTCAGGCGTCGAGTTTACCAGCACCGGAGTTTCGACTTCCAGGAATCCTTGCTTATCCAGATAGTTACGCACCTCGAAAGCCATACGATGACGCAGTTCCAGGTTCTTGCGGACGGCGTTGCGGCGCAAATCCAGATAACGGTATTTCATACGCAGGTCGTCCCCCCCGTCCGTATCGTCTTCAATCGTGAAAGGAGGAGTCACGGCAGCATTCAGGACATTCAGTTCCGAAACGATGATTTCGATCTCACCGGTAGGGATATTCGGGTTTTTGCTGGAACGTTCGCGAACGGTTCCCGTCACCTGGATAACATATTCGCGTCCCAGCTTATTTGCTTTCTCACAAAGAGCGGCATCCACTTCCTGATTAAACACCAATTGCGTAATACCGTAACGGTCGCGGATATCCACGAACGTCATGCCACCCATCTTACGGGTTTTCTGTACCCAGCCGGCCAGCGTAATCACCAAGCCTTCATCGGCAAGGCGCAGGTCGCCACATGTTCTTGTTCTATACATTATATAATATGGATTAAACTGTTTTTCTTTTTTACGTGTGCAAAGATAATAATTTATAGGTCTCAAGAATATTTGAAATGGCATTTAAACGTTGAAAAGTCGTTTCTAATTTTCTTGAAGCCATTTTTCAATGGTGAAACCCATCTCCATTTTTCTTGAAACGGTTTTTCACCATTAAAAAGGCACTTCAAGAAATATTGAAACGGGGATTCAATAGTGAAAAACGGCTTCAAGAAAATTTGAAACCGTTTTTCAACGTTTAAATGCCATTTCAAATAAAATTGAGAGGGGAAATCAATGCTTGTCTTCCAGCGTGAAGCGCAATGTCCCGGCATTCACCAGTTCGTCTTGCGAAATCGTATACCCTTTCAGCTTCTTTCCGCCGGCTGTCACCTCTTTGATATAAATATCTTCCGGGGTTTTGCGGGCGGACTCGATCACCAATTCGCCTTTCGGGTAGAACTTCTCGTCCAGCCGGATCGTCACCTTGTTGAAGGTCGGAGAAGTCACAACATAATCCAGGTCACCGGGACAGGCCGGATAGAATCCCATCATCGAGAAGATCGCCCAGGTAGACATCGTACCCGTATCGTCGTTACCCGGAAGCCCGTTCGGGGCATTGTGATAATATTTGCCCAACAGTTCGCAGACCAGCTTCTGCGTACGCCAGGCTTCTCCCTTGAAATAGCTGAAGAGGTACGGATAGGCGATATCCGGCTCGTTTGCCATATCGTAGTACCCTTTGTCGAAGACCATCTGCAACTTATCGACAAACTTCTTCTGACCGCCCATCAGTTTGGCAAGGCCTTTGATGTCATGGGGGACATAGAACGTGTAGTTCCAGGCGTTTCCTTCATGGAAACCGGGGCTCGGCTCGAAGTTCTCCCCCTGTTTCGGATCGAAAGGGGAATAGAACGTGCCGTCGGGCAGGATGGGACGAAGCGTACCGAACTCCTTGCAATAGTAATGCTTATAGCCCATAGCCCGCTCACGGAACAGCTTGGCGTCTTCCTTCTTTCCCAACGCATCTGCCAACAACGAGAGATTCCAGTCGGCGATATAATATTCCAAGGCATGCGAAACCGAATTATCATACTGTTCGCGCAAGGGGACGTAGCCTTTGCTCATATAGTCGTTATTGTCCGGGCGGAGCAGGTTGAACTCTCCGGGAGTAGTAGCGCCCTTGCGCATCCCTTCGTAGGCAGTCTCGATATCGTAATCGCGCAAACCGCGCATATAAGCATCCACGATATAAGGGATAGACGGATCGCCTTCCATCGTCAACGTCTCGCGTCCGTACAGTTCCCACTTCGGGAGCCATCCGCTTTCCTTGTACATGTCGATCATGGTGCGGATGATGTCGAGCTGTTTTTCGGGATAGAGCAATGTCATCAATGTGCTGACATTGCGGTAGGTGTCCCAGAGCGAAAAGACCGTATAGCGGTTTCCGTCCGTATGGCCGACTTTCAGGCTTTCCATCATCGGATATTCGCCATTCACGTCCTGGATGATGTTCGGATGGATCAGCAGGTGGTACATGGCGGTATAGAAAATCGTCTTATCGTCGTTCGTCCCGCCTTCCACCATCACACGCGACAGATCGTCGTTCCACATCTTGCCGGCTGCCGCACGCACTTTGTCGAAATTGAAATCCGGCTGTTCGGTGTTCATATTCAGGCGGGCATTTTCGATGCTGACAAACGAGACACCCATCTTTACTTCGATCACTTCGTCTTCTTCGGTATCATACTTGAACCAGACGCCGATGTCGTCACCGCTCATCTCACGGTCATACTTCGTGTACAATTTATATTTGCCGGAATAGGCATCCCATTCGGCTTCCACTCCCTTCATCTCGCGTTGTTTCTTCCAGTAGCCGGCCTGCTTGGGGGCTTTGCTGAGCTTCATCACGAAATAGATCGGGAAAACAGCCTGCGGGTTATAGCAGAACGTACCGAGCAGCTTGCTTCCCTCTATCTCCGTATCGCTCACCATACGAACGGTCGCACCGGTTTCATTCGTCAGCCCTTCCCCCAAATTCAAGAGGATATTCCCCTGCCCTTTCGGGAAAGTAAAACGTGTCAGGCCGGTACGCATGGAGGCGGTAGCTTCCGTCTTGATGTTATATTTCGTCAGGATATTACTGTAATAGCCGGGATGGGCCACCTCGTTCTTATATTCACTACCGTATTCGTGGTAATCCACATTCAGCTCCCCAGAGGTAGGCATCAACAACAGGCTTCCCATCTCCGGACAACCGACACCGCTCAGATTGACGTGCGCATAACCGGTGAAGAAATTATTGTCCGCCGAATAAGGCGTGGACCACCATTGGCTGTCCTTATCAAACTTATTACTTTTCGACCCCATCACATTGAAGGGGGTAACACTCATCATTCCCTGCGGACAAATCGCACCGGGATTGGTCGTCCCGTAGTTGCTTGTCCCGATAAACGGATTCACATAATCTACCGGCTGTTGCGCGGAAACCAGCAAAGAACAGCAACCCAATAAAAAAGAAAACAACACCATCTTCATAACACCAACTCTTATTTTTTAATTCTTAATTCTTAATTTTTAATTCACCAAACAACGATCTCATCCGCAAAAATAAAACCGGGATTCGCCCTCGGCGCTTTCAAACGGACATAACGGGCTTTCCAGTTACCGTCGAACGTATATTCTTGGAACAGGAGGTCCGGATCATCAGCCGGAACCGTTGTCGGAACAATCCCGCGGGAAATAAAGTTTTCACCATCTTCCGAAGTCAACAACTCCACTTGTCCGGGCTGGAACACCCCCGGACCGATCAATTGCATGAAACGAATGGACACTTTATGGATATCCGTTTCCTCTTCCATATCGATCACACAGTCCAGATCATCCAAATAACCTTGCCAACGTCCGTCCAGATAAGTCAGACCGCCCCGATAGCCGTCCAACAAGGCGTTCGTTCCTCCGGCCATATAGCCTTCGTAGAGCTTACTATTATAATGTATAGGCTTATTGATGGCCCGATGATAATCCACTTTCTTTTCCGTCCGTGTCCCCTGAAGCACACCGTCCCGGAAAATAGCAGCTTTGATATGGGCGGAATCTTGCACGGTTATCGGCCCGGCATAAAGGGCGGAAGATGCCACCGGAACGGAACCGTCCGTCGTGTAGCGGATTTCCGCCGGGTATTTCTCGGCATCCAGTATGACTTCTATCTTTCTGCCTGCCGTATCGACCTGCATGGTCACTTCCAATTCGTCCGAAAGGGTAAAAGTACGGATCCCCATTCCCTGCAATTTGGAAATATGCGCATTCATGCGAGGTTTGAAATCCTCCCATGTCCGTAATTCCTGCGGCGTCCATCCGATCTCGGCTACGGCAAGGGCACGCGGGAACATCATATATTCCAGATGTTCGGGTGTCTGGATATATTCGGTCCAGGTATTGGCCTGCACTCCCAAAATATGCCGGCATTCCTCTGCCGTCAACGAATCCGCCGGGACGGGATCATAGCTATACACTTTCTTTATCGGCGTATAGCCTCCGATAGCATACGGCTGTGTCTTCGGATCGGCCTGATAGAAATCCAAATACATATAATTGCCCGGCGTCATCACCACATCATGCCCCATCCGTGCCGATTTGATTCCACCGTCTTCTCCCCGCCATGACATGACGGTTGCTTCGGGAGCCAGACCGCCTTCAAGGATCTCGTCCCAGCCGATCAGCTTACGATCTTTCGAATTCAGAAACTCCTCAGCCCTGTGAATCATGTAACTCTGAAGCTCGTCCACGTTCTTCATTCCTTTTTCCTTCATCAAAGCCTGGCATTTCGGACATTTCTTCCAGGCGGACTTCCCGGCTTCATCGCCACCGACATGGATATATTCGGACGGGAAAAGATCGATCACCTCCGCCAATACGTCTTCCATGAATGTAAACGACTGCTCGTTACCGATACAAAAATCGCCGTTCCGGTAAGGCTTTCCCGAACAGCTCAGTTCGGGATAGGCCATCAGGACCTCTTCCGAATGCCCCGGAAATTCGATCTCCGGTATTATGTTTATATGTTTGGAAGCCGCATGTTTCACGATCTCCCGGATGTCCTCCTTCGTATAGTAACCGCCGTAAGCGCCCGGCGTCCCTTCCGGCAGATACTTACGGTCGCGGCCGTCCCACCACTTCCGCCAATCAGATTCGGTGCGGAAGGCCGTTTCAGAAGTCAGTTTCGGATATTTGTCTATCTCGATACGCCATCCTCCGGCATCCGTCAGATGCATATGCAAGGTGTTCAACTTGTAAAAAGACATCACATCCAACAATTTCATCACTTCCTCTTTGGAGAAGAAATGACGGGATACATCCAGATGCAATCCCCGATACCCAAAACGAGGATTATCCCGGATCGAAACACATGGGACCTCTCCTCCGGCATAGAGTTGGCGTAACGTCTGCATCCCATAGAACAGACCGTCCGGCGAACCGGCACGCAGGTCGATTCCTCCCGGCGTCACATCCAACTGATAACCTTCCGGGTTACCGGACCAGGCTTCATCGATCACTGTTTTGATATTCCGGGAAGATTGCCCGCCAAATAACGCGAGACTATCGACCGTGAAAGTTCCTCCGGTCATTGTCATCTGTTCCGGTTTGGGAATAAGATTGACCTGCCGGACTTCCTCCGGAGAGCAGGCAATCAATAGCAACGAGCAAGCGGCAGCCAGCCCGGTTACACAATTGCGAGACTGTTTTGGCAGTAACATAAATATTTAGTTTAGTGTGTTTAATTCTTGGAGGGTAAATATACGAAGAAAAAACGGACAAGCTCCTATTTCAAACAAAAAGCGATGCTTTAGCTCCCCTAACCCATAGCGTTACACCGTCTAAAACTATGCTTGACGGGGCACAAAAAAAGAGGATATGCCTGTTCTGACATATCCTCCTATGTAAAGAAAGCCGCACCGTAGATATGAACAAACTCCGTATGACAGGATTTGAGTGCTTTGCCACCTTTGTAATCCGCCGTGCTAAGCATACCCCGAAGGGCGCGGCCCGCCATTGGCGACAAGAGCTATGTCTCGGAATTAAAATAAACTGATGAGTTTCCCAATCGAACAAGTGCGGCTTAACTCATTCCCTGTTTATCTTTTTCTTGTTACAAAGATATGTAATCGTATCGACATAACCAAACAAAAACAACAAAAAAAGAGCCTCCTTTTCGGGGAGGCTCTTTATTAACTATATAGCAAAAATCTTATTTTACTTTAGCTACGATAGCCTTGAATGCTTCCGGATGGTTAACGGCCAAGTCTGCCAAAACCTTACGGTTGATCTCGATACCGGCAGCGTGCAAAGCACCCATTAGGCGAGAGTAAGACAAACCTTCCATACGAGCGGCAGCGTTGATACGCTGAATCCACAAAGCACGGAAATTACGTTTCTTGTTACGACGGTCGCGGAAAGCATAAGTCAAACCTTTTTCCCATGTATTCTTCGCTACGGTCCAAACGTTCTTACGTGCACCATAATAACCACGGGTTAGTTTTAAAATCCGTTTTCTTTTTGCTCTTGAAGCAACATGATTTACTGATCTAGGCATAATTCTAATCTGTTTTGAATGTTAGCGTCATCTCTTAGGATGAACTTGATTGCTAAATGCATTCGGTTAATAAAAATCGTTATAAAACTCGCTTAATGAATAAAGATTACTTCATGCAAAGCATCTGCTTTACGTTGCTTACGTCAACACTAGCTACCAAACCCGTGTGAGTAAGATTTCTCTTTTGCTTCTTAGTCTTCTTTGTTAAGATATGACTCTTAAAAGCGTGTTTTCTTTTGATCTTTCCTGATCCGGTAAGGGCGAACCTCTTTTTGGCACCGGAATTAGTCTTCATCTTAGGCATTTTCCAATTATATTTTAATTATTAAACTTAACCTCCCTTCTATCAGGGACGGATTTTATTCTTCTGTTTTCTTATCACCCTCGCTTTTAGGCTTAGGTGTCGTGATCACTTTCTTTACAACTTTCGGAGCTGCGACCGTAGCCGGGGCTGAACCAGTGCCCGCTTTCTTCGGAGTAAGCATGATAATCATACGTTTTCCCTCCAATACCGGCAACTGCTCTACTTTTCCATAATCCTCCAAATCGTTGGCAAAACGAAGCAGCAGGACTTCTCCCTGTTCCTTGAAAAGGATAGAACGGCCTTTAAAGAACACGTAGGCTTTGACCTTCGAACCTTCCTCCAAAAATCCCTTAGCGTGCTTCAATTTAAAATTGTAATCATGATCATCTGTCTGAGGCCCGAAACGAATCTCCTTCACGACCACTTTCACAGATTTCGCTTTTTGCTCTTTCTGACGCTTTTTTTGCTGATAGAGGAATTTCTGGTAGTCGATTACTCTACAAACGGGGGGCGCAGCATTTGGTGAAATCTCGACTAGATCCATCCCCTGCTCTTCCGCTATTTTTAGCGCTTGAGCGATCGGATAAACACCCGTCTCAATATTGTCACCTACTAAACGAACTTCACGAACACGAATACGTTCGTTGATTCTATACTGTTCTTTCAGACTGTCATTCTTCATTCAAAAAGATTTATTCTCCTCGTTATTAGTTAATTAATTATTATCTTTCTTCCAGTGATTCATCTGATCCTCTACCTCACCTTTCAAAAGCGCTGCAAAGGTAGTAATTTTCATCGAACCTTTATCACCTTCGCCCTGTTTTCTTACAGAAACTTCATTATTTTCTGCTTCTTTCTCTCCAACAATGAGCATATAAGGGATACGTTTCAATTCTGTATCACGGATCTTACGACCGATTTTCTCATTACGGTCATCAACCAGAACGCTCAGATCTTCGGCTTCGAGCTGACGTTTTACCTCATAAGCATAATCGTTGAACTTCTCGCTGATCGGCAAGATCGCCACCTGGTCCGGAGTCAGCCACAGCGGGAACTTACCACCCGTATGTTCGATCAGCACGGCAACGAAACGTTCCATAGAGCCGAACGGTGCACGGTGGATCATAACAGGACGGTGTTTCTTATTGTCCTCACCCGTATATTCCAGTCCGAAACGTTCCGGAAGGTTATAGTCAACCTGGATCGTACCTAACTGCCAACGGCGGCCGATGGCATCTTTCACCATAAAGTCCAGTTTAGGACCGTAGAAAGCAGCTTCGCCATATTCGATCTTGGCTTTCAGGCCTTTTTCCTGACAAGCTTCGATAATTGCGCTTTCGGCTTTCTCCCAGTTTTCTTCCGAACCGATATATTTATCCCGGTTTACCTTGTCGCGCAGAGAAATCTGTGCTTCAAAGTTTTCAAAATCCAAAGCCTTAAAGATGATAAAGATAATATCCATCACCTTCAAAAACTCGTCTTTCAGCTGATCGGGACGACAGAACAGGTGGGCATCATCCTGCGTAAAGCCACGTACTCTTGTCAAACCGTGCAGCTCGCCGCTTTGTTCATAACGGTACACAGTCCCGAACTCCGCGAAACGCAGAGGCAGGTCCTTGTATGAACGCGGGAACGATTTGAATATTTCACAGTGATGAGGGCAGTTCATCGGCTTCAACAAGAACTCTTCACCCTCCTGCGGAGTATGGATCGGCTGGAACGAATCCTTACCGTATTTAGCGTAGTGGCCGGAAGTCACATACAACTGCTTGCCACCGATATGCGGAGTCATCACTTGCTGGTAACCATATTTCTTCTGGATACGTTTCAGGAAGTCTTCCAGTTTCAGGCGCAACTGCGTGCCACGCGGCAACCACAACGGAAGCCCTGCTCCCACTGCCGTAGAGAACGTAAACAGCTCCAGTTCTTTGCCAATCTTACGATGGTCACGTTTCTTGGCTTCTTCCATCAATGCCAGATATTCGTCCAGCATCTTTTTCTTCGGGAAAGTGATACCATACAGACGAACCAACTGTTTACGCTTTTCGTCACCCCGCCAGTAAGCACCGGCAACACTCATTATTTTAACAGCCTTCAGATAAGAAGTGTTCGGCAAGTGCGGACCACGGCACAGGTCGGTAAACGCCCCCTGCGTATAGGTTGTGATCTTACCGTCTTCCAATTCGCTGATAAGTTCTGTTTTATATTCTTCGCCTCTGTCACCGAACATTTTCAGGGCATCTGCCTTCGAAATGTCCTGACGTTTGATTTCCTCTTTCTTCGCTACCAGTTCGAGCATTTTTGCTTCGATAGCAGGGAAATCACCTTCTTTGATTGTTGCTTCACCCGGATCCACATCATAGTAGAACCCGTTTTCAATAGCCGGTCCGATACCAAACTTGATGCCGGGATATAACTCCTGCAAAGCTTCAGCCATCAGGTGAGCGCTGGAGTGCCAGAATGCATGCTTACCTTCCTCGTCTTCCCACTTGAAAAGTTTGATGGCGGCATCCTGGTTGATCGGACGGGTCAAGTCCCAAATCTCACCATTCACGCTCGCAGCCAGAACTTCCTGTGCCAGACGGGAACTGATGCTTTCCGCAATCTGCATGGCAGTCGTTCCTTCGGCATATTCTTTTACGGAATTATCCGGAAATGTAATCTTTATCATAATCTGTTCACTATAAATTCCTAAAAATTAATCAGGATGCAAATTTAGCATTCTTTTTTTGTTAAACAGAACTTTTAGGAAAAAAGTTTCTGCTCCGCAACCTTTTATACAAAAAGAGGACCACGACAAACAACAGTATTCCTCCATAGATAAAGTATACTGGCGAACGAGCTTTCCGGCTGGATTCCATCCGGATTTCGGCAACTTTTACCTGCTGTCCGGCATATTCATCTTGTTTTCGCACCATCACTTTCCCGGTGTCGGCCAGTGCCCTCCGGTAATCCATCTGCAAAGAGGTGACAGTTTTCGGGTATTGCCTACCGGTACTGTCCGGAGCGAAATAAACAACCCGGTGCAAATTCCACACTGCCGTATCGGTCAAATGAATATCCCTTTTCCTCAAATTCGTCTCACATGAAGAAAATCGGACAGAATCCATAGAAGTCGCCACCTCCCGCCTCTGGCTTTTCCGGTTTCCCCCACACCCCGATAACAGGAATACCAGAACCAAAAGACGCAAAAGTACCTGCATCCGGTTCGTACCGGTTTTCTTTAGTGATACATGTAGAAAATTCCGCTTCCGGTAATGAATCGCCTGGTCAAATTCAAGCCCCGATTGCCGTAAAACAGCTAATAGCTCCGCCGTATCCGGCACATAGCAATCAGTAGCCTCTATTTACATAGCCTATTTCGAATGTTTATGCCAATGAAGACTCACATATTCGTTTATAACTTCTCAAATATCCTCTTCCAACGAATCGATTTCCAACCGCATTTATCCGAATCAAAGGAATACAGCACTCTATCGAACTTTCCGACGATTGCATCTTCCGAAATATAACCGAAGTAACGGCTATCGTGCGAATTATCCCGATTATCACCTTCCATAAAGTAGAACGTATGCTTTGTAATATAAAGCGAATCGCATTTGCCATTGATGAAGATACGATTCCGATATTTCGCAATAGAACTTCCTTCCCGAATAATTAAAGAGCGATAAGAATTTAGTGTTTCTTTATTAATGGCTAAAGTATCGCCTTGTGGTATAATATGGGTGATACGTTTTACCAGCCATACGCGCTCATCCATAGGGCTGTTGAACACCACAATATCTCCCAACTGTGGCTGGGTAAAACCCGGCAAGCGGAAATACTTCCAATGGTTCTGTTCATCTGCTATACGGAGCGGTCGAATCCATGTGAATACATTGAGCAACGGAATATCTGCCCAACGTTTCGGGAGTCGTCCTCCGTATGCCAACTTATTTATCCATAAACGATCTCCGCAAAGCAAAGTGGGTTCCATACTACCGGATGGAACCACACACGGCTTGCCAACCGCGATACGGATAAATACACAGACGAAAACCAGTAGAATAGTTCCTTTTAGAATTCGCATTTTATTTTTTCTATCTGATATTTATTTATATCTTTATGTATGTTAAAATAACAAGATTTATTGCACATACCCTCTTTAGCTATGAAATCGGATATATATAAAGCATAGCCCGGAGCCAGCTCTTTCATGCTTGCCGTATCCTTTGTATGGCAAATAATAAGAGTATTGGTGCAATTATATGGCTGATTGCTGTTCAAGGCTTCTATCAAATGAAAATAAGTACTTATAGTAGTATCTTCAGGAATTAAAACGGCATATTCATAACTTGATTTCCAGATAGAATCCAATTCAGCAGATTGAATATATGCTTGATCCGGTTGTTTTATGGCAATTGTGTATTTTCGTGAAAAATTCCAGTTGAAATCACATCTGGTAAATATCAATCCTAACGCACAAAGGGATAGGAGTAGTAAGTTTGTTCTTTTCATGTTATTTGTATTTATTGTTAATTGAGACTCCATTCACCGAACATATTCGAGCAATACTTTTGATATAGGAATCCGTTATATCAGGTTTCGACTTTTCCGGTAAGAAAAAGTCAGATGCCTTTTTATTCGGATGTAAAACAAAATAATAAGGAACTTCTAATTGTTCCACATACCATTCATACATGCAATCATAGGATATATTAAAAAATGTAACGTCTTTGCATCCTTTTGTGCATAGAATTTTTCTTGCTATGGAAGGATTATTATACGTTGTCAAGATAATACAGTTTACACCATTTTCTATTAAATCCCTAACTCGATCCAACTCATTGAATATACATGATTGGCAACTCGTCTCCTTGATTCGAAGCATTAAAGTAGGAGTCTTTAAATTCCTTATAAACAAGGATAGACTATCATTCTGTAATTTTTTATTGTCTGGAAATTCTTGCCATTGTGTATTGGCATTAACTTCCATATTTCTTAACATCACATACATCTCTGTATTATCCATGTCGTTGCTTATATTGTATCGATTATTGTAGAATAAAACACCAGCTATAATGACAATTATGATGGATATGATAATATTAGCTATACTTACTTTCTTCATAACGTCTTTACTTTAAAGAATACCAACACCATATTATCATCTTCTTTCAAGCTCTCTATCATTATCCGGTTTTCCTCTTTCATCGGATAATGCGTTGTAGTTTCTATATGCTTCTTTAAACCTTTCAATGTTTCCGGTTCCACTAAAGCCACAAAATAGTCTTTATAGCTGAATATATTATTCATAAATTCTAAGGCAAAATCCATATCGTAATAAATGTAATACCAGCTGATCATTTTTTTACTTCGTTTGTCGTAAAAAGATACAAAATCTTTCCCATCTTCACTTGAAGTTTTAAGAAATAGGTGCGTGCTGTTTTCAGCAAAACCGGATAAATAAGTATGAGAAGAACAATACCGATAAAAGTCCTCATAGTTTTCGAAAGCCTCCAAGTCTTTTTCTTTAAACGGACTGAAATCGCTATAATCGAATTTATATCTCATCTCAAAAATAGAATCTTTCAATGTATATACTTTATCCCTATACAACGAGAAATACAACAATTCATCATTTGCCCAAATTAACGGATCATAAACAATCGTAGTATAAACTTTTTCGGGGAAGGTGTAAGCTGCTTTCAATAGTCTGCCTAATGTGTCCGTATAGAGAACTTTATAATCAGCGTATTTCCCTAAGTGATAATTTCGGTCGCCTGCATCAGTAAAGGAGACATATTCTCCATTTGGAAGTATCTGAAAACAACTTTTCATTCTAAAGTTAACATCATACGAAGTAATAAAATCTCCCTTATCCGTAAATACCATCCATTTACGTTTTTGATTGTCATAGATGACAAATTGCTTATTAGTCCTATTAACGGCAAATGCTTTAGGAGCATAAAATTCGTAGGAAGCACCGCCCTTATCTCCTACATAATTCAAGAACTTGCCATATTTGTCGAATATAAACAATTTCTCCGCACCCAACCTATCAAACAAATAAATCTTATCCTCATAAAACTCCAAGTTATTGCAATATGCAAATAATGATTCATCAGTCGTTTCCAATGGAATGTAATAGAAGTCCTCTATTAGTTCGGAAGATAAGACTTTACTTTTTACATTATCCGATACTTTTATTACTTCCGCGTGTTCCTCATCGGTTGGAATAACCGTTACACTATCTGTATTTACTTCAGGAAAAGGTCGTCCTTTTCTTATTGCTTCTTGGCAGCTACAATATAAAGTAATTAGTCCTAAGAAAATAATCTTTGCTTTCATAATATGAATTTTTATAAAGTAGAGTTACGACTAATAAGAGCCTGTTTAAATTTTCCAGTTTATAAAAGAAAGGGTGTTTCTTCTTTCCTTCAAAATGATTATTTTTAGTTACCAAGCTTCAAATAATTATGTATTGTACGGATTTAGAAGAAACACAGTGGCAAGTTATCAAGAAAATCTTGAACTTGCAAGAAAGAAAACGAAAATAGGACTTGCGTGAAATATTGAATGCCATATTCTACATAGTAAAAACAGGTTGCCAATGGCGTATGCTTCCTTCTGGATTCGCCCCTTGGGAGCTGGTTTATTACTATTATCGCAAATGGTCTTCTTTAGGTGAGTTTGATTTGTTGTTGAATAATTTACGCGAAACAGTACGTTTAAAAATGGGACAAAAAGCAGAAGCAAGTCTGGGTATCATGGATAGTCAAAGTGTCCGTTGGGGTGATAATCGTTCTCTTAATGGCATTGATGGGAACAAGAAAGTAAAAGGCGTTAAACGCCATGTGTTGGTAGATAAAAATGGCTTTCTACTTGCCGTCATGGTGACGGTTGCCTGTGTACATGATAGTAAGGCGGCTTATCTGCTGGCAAGATGTCTCAAGGAACTTTGTTGCAATATCAAAGTGATATTGGCAGATGCCGGATATCGGGGAGAAATCGCCGAGAAGATTAAAAGTGCTTTTGGATATATTCTTGAAGTTGTTGTCAGTGGTGATAAAGTAAAAGGCTTTAAACCAATAGGTAAAAGGTGGATTGTAGAAAGAACCTTTTCATGGTTCGACAATTATAGAAGGCTCTGCCGAAACTATGAATTAACTTTCGATTCGGCAGAGGAAATGGTAAAACTGGCATCCATTAGGATGCTATTGAATAAAATTTAAACAGACTTTTAGAGCCTGTTTAAATTTCTCTGAAATAAATTTTGCATAGCCCTCATCGGCCTGCTTTATTGCATTATAGGATTATTTTGAAAAACAACTGTCATACTATCACTAATTTCCTTTTATCAATTGAATATCAATAGACACAAGCAATGATAGTAGGTATGATGGATGCCTATTCCATCTATCATACTATCACTAACCGCCTGTTTAAGATTCTTCTTCACATGACTTATTTTCAATAACATAATAAGATAAACCCATTGACACCCGGGTCTCGATATCATTCACACTCGGGTGTCAAGACCGTTCACATCCGGGTGTAAAAAGCCTGTAAACGGGAATCTTCGGCACTTTTTCTGCCTGTTTGAAGCAAAATAAGTCACGTGTTTCAACAAAAAAGACGGCATCTCCTACAGAAAAACATCCTCAATACAACTCTCACAACCAACAAATGCAAAATTTAAACAGGCTCT
>OAZZ01000741.1_pt1 | contig 17764 bp, 3 predicted proteins | sample 1495051 | NCBI WGS metagenome assembly OAZZ01 (sample SAMEA2579977, study PRJEB22360) | human gut metagenome
TAAAGGTGGTACAGCTAATGCTGCGGGTACTGCAAATGTATACAAATATGATGCAGCTAGTAAAACTGTTACATTGACATACAATGATGGTAATGGCAATGCAGTAACTGATACCAAAGCAGTTATCGACCTCTCCAACTTGAGTACTGGTGGTACAGGTGCTTCCTCTTGGAATATTGCTTCTGATAAAGTATCCGCTACTGAAGGTGCTGTGGCTACTGGTTCTGCAGGTACTCAAAACATTGCAGATGGTAAAACAGTAACTATGAAAGCTGGTAAAAACTTAACGGTTAACCAAGTTAACGATGGTGCTGGCAATGCATCTGTTGCATTCTCCTTGGATAAAAACCTAGAAAATCTAGATAAAGTTGTTGTCAATGGTAATGATGGTGCTACTGGTCAAGCTGGTGTATCTATCGTTGGCCCTAAAGGTGCTAATGGTGTTGATGGTAACGACGGTAAAGTAGGCATTGCTGGTAAAGATGGTAAAGACGCAGTATCCATTTCTGGTAAAGACGGCGTAGGCCACATCGGTTTACAAGGACCTAAAGGCACTCCTGGTACACCAGGTGCTGATGGTGCAAACCTAGACATTACTACAGATCATGGTACACAAACACTTGTTAAACCAGAAGCTAACAATAATAATCAATCTGAACGTATCGTATACGTACCAAAAGATGCTAATGGTAATCCATTGAAAGACACTGATGGCAACACAATTAAACGTGAAGTTGCTACAATGGATGATGGTTTGAAATTCACTGGTAATAATACTAGTACTGAAAACAAACAAAAACTTGGTTCTTTAGTAAAAGTTCAAGGTGAAGGAACAAAAGAAAGTACTGCAGTTGATCCTGCAACAGGTAAGAAATATGTAGTATTGTCTGATGGTACGACTAAATTCGAATCTGCAAAAGATAACATCGCAGTAGAAGCAGATGGTACTGATACATTAACTGTTAAGTTGAACAAAAACCTCAAAGGTTTAAATAGCATTCAACTTGGTGGTAACACTATTCAAAGCAATGGTGATAACATTACTTTCACAACTAATGGTGGCACTACAAAAACTGTAGCTACTACAGATCAATTGTGGACTATCCAAGCTAATGGTACTGATGTTCCTGCTAAATCTGGCAAGGTAAATCTTGTAGCTGGTGATCATATCACAATTACTCCTGATGCAGCTAATGGCAAAATGACAATCAGTGCAACTGGCTTTGGTTCTATGGATGGCTTCAATGTGAAATCATCTGCTAGCACAGGTGGTACTCATGCTGGTGATACAACAGAAAACATCAAAAATGGTAAAACTGTAGATATGCAAGCTGGCAAAAACTTGGTTGTTACTCAAACTAATGATGGTAGTGGTAATACAACTGTTAACTATGCATTGAACAAAGATGTTGATCTTGGTACTACTGGTTCCTTAAAAACTGGCGATACTAAGATTACTGACAATGGTTTGACTATCAATAATGGTCCTTCCATTACTAAGACTGGTGTAGATGCAGGCGATAAGAAAATCACTAACGTAGCTGATGGTGATGTAAATGCAACATCTAAAGATGCAGTTAATGGTTCACAATTGAAGAAATACACTGATGCAGCGAAAACAACAGTAGAAGCTGGCGATAATAACGTTAAGGTTGAGACTGATAATTCAGCAACAGATGGTCATACTAATTACAAAGTATCCTTGAAGCCTGTTGTAGAAATTGGTGATACTCACAAGGTTAAAATCGACGGTCATACTGGTGACATCACTGGTTTAACAAATGTAAATCTTACTGATCCTACATTTGCAACTAAAGGTCGTGCAGCGACTGAAGAACAATTGAAGCAAGTTCTTACTGAGGCTAAGAATAAAGCTATCGAAAAAGTACAAGCTGGTACTGCAGCTGCTGGTGATACAAATATTGCTACAGTGACTCCAAAAGCTGGCGATACATTCGGTACAGCTGGTGCAACATATGAAGTGTCTGTATCTAAAAATGCAGTTAAAGATGCAGCTAAAGAAGCTGTTAAAGTAACTTCTGTAAGCCCTGCTATTACAGTAACTGCAGATACATCTGTAGCTCATGAAACTACTTATAAGGTTGGTTTCGATGGTAATCAAGCTGCAACTCAAATTCCATTGACATACAAACAAAACGGTGGTAATACTCGTACAGTTAAATTGTCCGATGGCTTGAACTTCATTGATGGCACAAATACAAAAGCTCGTACAGCTGCTGATGGTAAAGTTACATTTGATGTAATGGGTGATCTAACAGGTATTACATCCATCTCTAATGCTGCTGGTGGTCCTAAAATGACATTCGGTGGTAACTCCATCAATGTAACAAATGGCGATCTTAACATGGGTGGTAATAAAATTACTAAGCTTGGTAAAGGTACAGCTAAAGATGATGCTGCAACTGTAGGTCAATTGACTAAGGTAACATCTAACAATCACTCCGTTGTAGTAACTAAAACTACAGATGCTGATGGTGCTCCAGTTTACGACTTGGCAGTAACAGGCACTCCAGGTGCTCCTGCAGCTGACCCTCGTGTAGATATGCTTGGCGAAGAAATCGGTCGTGTAGGTGCTCAAGGCGCAGCTCTCTCCGCATTGAAACCTATCCAATACGATCCATTGGAACCAACTCAAATCATGGCTGGTTATGGTAACTACCGTGGTAACTCCGCAGTGGCTCTTGGTGTAGCTCATTACAAAAATGAATCTACATTAATCCATGGTGGTGTATCCTGGGCTGGTGGTTCTAGCCACATGATGGCAAACGCTGGTGTAACTTGGAAAGTTGGTAACCGTGATAGCGAAGCTGCTGTAGCAGATCGTTACCGCAAAGGCCCTATCAGTTCCGCGTATGCAATGCAACAAGAAATGGCAGCTATGAAAGCTCAAAATGCCGGATTAAAAGGCGAAGTATCTGACTTGAAAGCAGAAAATGAACAAATGAAAGCTCAAATTGCTGCAATGATGGCAAAATTAGGTTTATAATTTGATAGATTAAACTTTCACAGATAACGGGAAGAGGGAACTCGATACCGAGAACCCTCTCGTCCCTTTTGGTTCGACTAAGAAAAGAGGAATAGATATGAAAAAATCTACAATGCTTGCTTTCACAGCAGCAGTATTAATGAGCGCTGCATCCCTTACTGGTCACGCAGCCAGCGCACCTACATATGATGATGTATTAATTGTTAAAAACCCTGTAATGACGCCACAACTCGGTTCTGTTGTACTCGTTCCTGTAGCGAGCCCACAAACGGTGGCAGCTGTTCATGATTATGTGAAAGCTTGGCAAAATGCAGAAATCAACATTGCAAAAGCTAAGGTTAAATACGATGATCATAAACAATTGACGAAATCTGAAAAGGTTTGGTTGCATTCTTATGACAAACATAACTATGCTGACTATTTCCGCACACATTCCATCGGTCGTGTGCATGGTCAGGAAGTGTTCATGAACTGGAACGGTGAAAATCGCAACAAAAATGAATACGAATACTTTGATATGCCAAAATACAATGAGCAAGATGGTTTCACCAATAGCTATGGGTACAATGTACTTCGTGGCATGGTAGACCAAATCAATGCAGTTATCCAAGAGCAAAAGAAAATCGGTGGTCCTATGACTGACGAAGAAGCACAAGCGTTGGAAGACTCCATTTTGGACATCATGGCTCATGATCAAGAACATGTAAACAATGACGAACTTCGTCACTACATGAATGAAACAATTTGGTACGCCGCAAAACAAACGGTGAAAAACAAAGCTAGCGAAGAACCTCAAGCTGGTGATGACCACGAAGTAGACCTTCGCGCAGCAATGGCTAATCCGCCTGTAGATCAACCTCAATCCCGTAAAGTAAACTTACGTGATGCTATAGGCAAATAATCTGGCTGAACACTAAATTATAAATCCATATGGCCCTTATAGGCTCTCTAATCCCACCCCCTTTCTTCTATAGGGGCCATAATAAAAACGCTCACACTGTGAGAACGGACTTTTGAATTGAACGCAATTTTGAAAGTGCCGTCCCATAGTGTGGGCGTTTTTTGGTGCATAGAATATGGTTTTTAGTAGATGCATAGGTTCATTTTGTGTGTAGTTTTATTTGAAATACTAGCATATATTAATAGATATATATTAACAAACCATAAAATTTAGCGTTATACAATTTAATGTATTGAATTAATGAATGTCTTATAAATACAGTATTTTGCTGATTAATCGTGTAATTTCGATTTATTAAATTTATAGAATAGTGATATTGATTAGAGGCCTTATTTTGACTAACTTTATATTATTTAACATATTTATAAACTAAAAAGAACTATGACTTATATGAAAAGTATATGAAGAAAATGACGTTGAGTACGCTATAAACATAGTTATAGCGTACTTTTTGATAAATGTGATTGTTTTTACACATACATATAAATTTCAGTTTATTTTCATCTAAAATATAAAATTTCATTAAATAAATAGGTGTAAAAGTATTTACAATTAATTAATAAATTGATATTATTAAGTTATCCTATATGAAGTGTGTGTGAATGAGAGAAAAACCACTCTTCATGAAGTGAACTAAAGTGTAAAAGTTACATTTTTCATGTACTTATGAGAAAGGGGTTCAAAGGTTTTATGAATAAGGTCTTTAAAGTCGTTTGGAGCAAATCTAAGGAATGCTACGTTGTAGTTCCTGAAATTGCGAAAAATAATAGCGGCAAAAAGAAAGTCCTAGCTAGCGTATTAGCTGGTTTAGCGCTTGTTGGCGTTGGCGCACAAATGGGTACTCCTGTAGATGCCTATAGAAGTCCTGATGGCAGTGTAAATACTCAAGATAGTCGTATTAATATTGCGGCTAATGCTAAACCTAGTAATAGTGTTGGCGTTAACTCCATCGTTGTTGGTTATCAAAACACAACTGATGATGAAAATGGCACTACGGCTCTTGGTGCAAATAACCAAGCATATGGTAACTCTGGCTTAGCTGTAGGTAATCAAAATGAATCTAGAGGCGGTGCTTCTACTGCTATCGGTGCTGGTAATAGAGCAAGTGGCGCTGCAACAGTAGCTATTGGTAACGTAAGTAATGCCAATGCTAAAAGTGCTATTGCAATCGGTTCCTATAACAATGTTAACTATAAAAAAGGTACTTGGGCTACAGCACCTTTGCAAGCTGGAGCATACTCTACAGTAGTTGGTAACTATTCTAGTGCAACAGGTAGAGAATCAGCTGCTATGGGTGTATATTCCAATTCTGTTGGTCCTGGTTCTTTTGCAGCTGGTTATAAAGAAAATGCATTGGGCCAAAACTCTGTTGCCATCGGTTCTGAAAATACATCCCATGTAGCAGATACAATCACATTAGGTCAACAAAATAATGCTAAAACAATGGGTGGTATCTCCATTGGTAAAAATAACTTGACTGATTCTTCTAATGATGGTCGAAATGCTGCGAATACTAGAGATGAAAACTCTCAAATCGCTATCGGTCGTGACAACGTTGCAACTCATCTAGATACGATTGCTATCGGTCGTGAAACAACTGCATCTGGTTCTGGCTCTACTGTAGTCGGTGCTCGTGCAGAGGCTTCTGGTGACAATTCTATTGCTATCGGTCAAAGTGGTAAAGGTTCTCCTAAAGTAATTGCATCTGGTGTAAACTCCATTGCTATCGGTATGCAATCTCAAGCTACTGGGGAAGCTGCCATCGCTGAAGGTGCTGGCTCTCGTGCAGGTGGTAAATATGGCGTTGCATTAGGTCGTACAACTAAAGCGAATGCAGAAGCTGCTACTGCATTAGGTAATGCAGCAGAAGCTAACATTGCCAATGGTGTAGCACTAGGCTCTAACTCTGTTACAACAACAGATAAAGGCGTTAAAGGTTACAATCCTTCTGATGACCATACACGTCATTACACAAACTTAGCTAACAATGTTCGCACAGCTACTACGGCTGCTGTATCCATCGGTAATGGCAGTACATTGACTCGTCAATTGACAGGCCTTGCTGCTGGTACTGCTGATACAGATGCTGTTAACGTAGCTCAATTGAAAAACGTTGGCGTTGCATTGACTGGTAATACTGGTTCTAGCGACTTCTTGGCTGACGGCGGTAAATTGAATGTTCGTGGCGAAGGCCGTGTATCCGCAGCTGTTGCTGATGAAAATACTAAAGACTCCAGATTGACTTTGACATTTGATGACAAAGGCATGGTGAAAGCTGGTAAAAACGTTACTGTTGATGAAAAAACAGTTGATGGTCGTACTACATACACAATCAACGCTGCAGACGCTGCTGCAAAATACGATTTCTTAACAAATGCTAAGGCTAACGGTGGTAAATTAGATGGCAATGCTACACCTACTAAGGTTGAAAGCGGTCAAACTGTTACCTATGCAGCTGGTAAAAACTTAACAGTAAAACAAGATATCAACCAATCTGCAGGCGAACAAACATATACATATTCCTTGGATAAGGACTTAAAAGAAATTACATCCATCACTAACAATGGTGGTACAACAATGAACTTTGGTCCAAACAACATCAGCATCACTGGTGGTAACCTAGATCTTGGTGATAACAATATCACTAACCTAAAATCTGGTGGCAATGTAATCAATAACGCTGCTAACATCGGTGATGTTATCCGTATCTCCAAAGCTAATGACTTGCATGTAGCTCCTACAGCAGGTACTAACAATAACGTAGCTGAATACACTGTAGACGCTAACAAAAAGGTTACATTAACATACCAAGATGGTAATGGCAACACTGTTAACGGCCCTAAAGCAGTTATCGACTTGAGCGGTTTGAAAACTGGCGATATGAGCTCCTTCAACGTGAAATCTTCTGCTACAGAAGGTAAGGTTGCACAAGGTTCTGCTGGTGTTCAAGAAATCCGTGACGGCAAAACTGTGGAAATGCAAGCCGGCAAAAACATGACCATTAAACAAACTAATAAAAATGGTAATGCAGCTGTTGAATTTGCATTGAACAAAGACATCGATTTGACTCCAGATGGGTCTATCAAAATCGGCGACACTAACATCACTGACAATGGTTTGACTATCAACGGTGGTCCTTCCATTACTAAAACTGGCATCAACGCTGGTGGTTTGAACATTACTAATGTGAAAGCTGGCGTAAATGATAATGATGCAGTTAACGTAAGCCAATTGAAACAAGTTCGTGCTGATGAACGTCACATCAAACCTGGTGAATACGCAGTTGATAACAACGGCAAAGTAACAATGACTTACCTTGATGGTAACAACAATGACGTAGCTAATGAAAAGGCTGTTATCACAGGTATTGCTAAACAAGATCTTTCCAATATCAACAAGGGTGGCGAAACAGTCATCCAAAATCTTGCTAAAAAATCCATCGATATGGAAAATGGTAAGAATACAAAGGTGAGCAACCGTGAAATCAATGGCGTTAAAACTTTCAAAGTAGACGTTGAAGGTGATTTAAACGACATTACATCCATCACAAACAAAGCTGGCGATGGCAAGGTTGTATTCGGTGGTAACCAAACTGTTAACGTAGCAGGTGATCACAACATTAACTTGAATGCTAAAGTTGGTGACATCACTGGTTTAACTAACGTAACTTTGGATGCTCCTGATTTTGCTAAAAAAGGTCGCGCCGCTACTGAAGAACAATTAAGCATCGTTAATAACGGTTTCAATAACACAGTTGGCTTGACTGGTAACACAGGCGCTACTGATCTTCAAAAATTGAACCAAGCTGGTGGCTTGAGCTTTGGCGTAATTGGTGCTAACAATGGCCAATACATCAAAACAACTGCATCTGGTAGCAACGTAGCTGTTGACTTGTCCGATGAAGCTAAAGGTAAATTGAACAATACTGTAGAGGTTCGTGGTAAAAATGCTGCGAAGGTTACTTCTGTAACAGAAAATACTGTTGACGGTGGTAAGAAAACAATCTACACAGTAGACGTTGATAATGTAACACCTACAGCTGCTTCTACTGAAAAGGTGAAAGCAAAAGCTGATTCCAGTAGTTCTACAGATAAAAACATTGCTAAGGTTACTCCTCAAGCAGGTGACCAATATGGCGACGCTGGTGCAACTTACGAAGTAAACGTATCCCGTAACGACGTAAAAGACGCAGCTCGTGAAGCGGTAACTGTAAATACTAGCAATACAACTAACAACCCTATCACTGTTACACCTGTTCAAGATGAAACAAATCATAACACAACTTACACAGTAACATTCGATGGTAACAAAGCAGCTACTCAAATTCCTTTGACATACAAAGCGAATGGCCAAAATGCTCAAACAGTTACATTGGATAAAGGTTTGAACTTCACAAATGGCAGAAACACAACAGCTTCTGTAGATGCTGAAGGCGTTGTTAAATACGATGTGAATAAAGATTTAGTTAACATCAATTCCATTTCCAATACTACAAATGGTCCAAAAATGGAATTTGGTCCTAACTCCATTAACATCACAAATGGCCCTATCAACATGGGTGACCAAAACATTACTAACCTTAAATCTGGTGGTGATGTTATCAATAACGCAGCTAATATTGGCGACGTAAAACGTATTTCTAAAGCTAACGACTTGCACATTGCTCCAACATCTTCTGACCGTCAAGGTGAAACTACTACATCTTACGCTTACGATGCAGCAAGCAAATCTGTAACATTGAAATATAACGATGGTAACGGTGCTAACCAATCTGGTACAGTGGCGAAAATCGACTTATCCGGTTTGGCTGATCAAATCAAAGACGGTTATTCCTTCTCTACTGACGCTAAAGGTAATGTAGTTGGTAACCATGCTGTTACACCTGTAGCAAATGGTAAAACTGTTTCTTATGCAGCAGGTAAAAACTTAACTGTTGCTCAAAATATTGATAATGCAACTGGTGAACATACTTACACATATGCATTGTCCAATGATGTTGATTTAACACCAAATGGTTCCTTGAAAATTGGTGACACAATTCTCAACAATGGTGGTTTAACAATTACAGGCGGCCCATCCGTTACTAAGACTGGTATCAACGCTGGTAACTTGAACATTACTAATGTAAAAGCTGGCGTAAACGATACTGATGCAGTTAACGTAAAACAATTGAAAGATGCTCGTACAGTAGTAACTTCTAACGATAACTCCGTAACGATTAACAAAACTGAAAACGGTAACCAAGTGACTTACGACTTGCACGTGGCTCCTGGTGCTGCACAATCCGTATGGAATGTGAAATCCACAGGTAACACAACTGCTGATTCTGAAACAGCTGCCAAAACTATCTCTGATGGTAAAACAGTTGAAATGGCAGCAGGCAAGAACTTGACTGTAAAACAAACTAGCAACAACGACGGCGCTAAGGTTGAATTCGACTTAGCTAACGATATCAAGATTGGTAACGACGGCAAAGACGGTAGAGACGGCGTTGACGGTAAAATCGGTGTAAACGGTAAAGATGGTTCTTCCGTTGTGATCAACGGTAAAGACGGCTCCATCGGCTTAAATGGTAAGGACGGCAAAGACGGCCTTACTATGAAGGGCGAAAAAGGCCAACCTGGCTTAAACGGCAAAGATGGCATCACTCGCATCGTTTATGAAGATAACAACCATGATAAACATGAAGTGGCTACGTTAGATGATGGTTTGAACTTCACTGGTAACAACACTGATACAGTGAACAAACAAAAATTGAATAGCTTAGTAAAAGTACAAGGCGAAGGCGTAGATAAAAATACATCTGCTACATTCAAGAGCGCAGCTGGTAACATCAACGTAAAAGCTGATGGTACAGATACTTTAGAAGTTCAATTGAACAAAGACTTGAAAAACATCAACACAATTAAGAACGGTGGCAATGCTACTTTCACAATTGGTGGCGATAACTTTGCATTCAATGGCGGCAACGTAAGCATCGGTGGTAACAACATTACTAACCTTAAATCTGGCATTGTAAATAACAATGATACAGATAACACAAATGCTGCTAACATCGGCGACGTTAAGAATATTTCCAAAGCTAACGACTTGCACATTGCTCCTACTACATCTAATCGTACTGGTGAAACAACTACATCTTACGCTTACGATACAGCAAGCAAATCCGTAACATTGAAATACAACGATGGCAACGGCGCTAACCAAGCTGGTACAATCGCAAAAATCGACTTGTCCGGTTTGGCTGATCAAATCAAAGACGGTTATTCCTTCTCCACTGACGCTAAAGGCAATGTAGTTGGTAACCATGCTGTAACAGCTGTTGGCAATGGTAAAACTGTATCTTATGCAGCAGGCGATAACTTGACTGTAAAACAAGATATCGACGCTACAACTGGTGAACACACTTATACATACGCATTGTCCAATGACATCAAGGTCGGCAAAGACGGTAAAGATGGTATCGATGGTAAAATCGGCGTAAACGGTAAAGATGGTTCCTCCGTTGTGATTAATGGTAAAGACGGTTCTATCGGCCTCAATGGTAAGGACGGTAAAGATGGTCTTACTATCCGTGGCGAAAAAGGTCAAGATGGCGTAGACGGTAAAAATGGTACTAATGGTATCACTCGTATCGTATACGAAGACCACAACCATGATAAACACGAAGTGGCTACATTGGATGACGGCATGAAATATGCTGGCGACGATGCACAAGGCACAGATAAATCCAAAGTAATCGCTAAGAAATTGAACGAAACTATGGACGTTGTTGGTGGTGCAGATAAGTCTAAATTGACTGACAACAACATCGGCGTGAATAACGTAGATGGCAAGTTGAAGGTTCAATTGTCCAAAGAAGTGAACTTGACTCCATCCGGTTCCTTAACAATTGGCGATACTGTAGTTAACAACAATGGTTTAACTATCTCTGGTGGTCCATCCATCATTAAAACTGGTATCAACGCTGGTAACTTGAACATTACTAATGTGAAAGCTGGCGTAAACGACACTGATGCAGTTAACGTAAAACAATTAAAAGATGCTCGTACAGTTGTTACATCTAACGATAACTCCGTAACAGTTAACAAAACTGAAAACGGTAACCAAGTGACTTACGACTTGCATGTAGCTCCTGGCGCTGCACAATCCGTATGGAATGTGAAATCCACAGGCAATACAACTGCTGATTCTGAAACAGCTCCGAAAACTATCTCTGATGGTAAAACAGTTGAAATGGCAGCAGGCAAGAACTTGACTGTAAAACAAACTAGCAACAACGACGGCGCTAAGGTTGAATTCGACTTAGCTAACGATATCAAGATTGGTAACGACGGCAAAGACGGTAGAGACGGCGTTGACGGTAAAATCGGTGTAAACGGTAAAGATGGTTCTTCCGTTGTGATCAACGGTAAAGACGGCTCCATCGGCTTAAATGGTAAGGACGGCAAAGACGGTCTTACTATGAAAGGCGAAAAAGGCGCTGACGGCGTAACTCGCATTGTTTACGAAGATCATGACAACAATAAACACGAAGTAGCTACATTGGATGATGGTTTACGTTTCGACGCTAACTCCGGTGGTGAAAAGAAAAATAAACTTGGCTCCAAAGTAACTGTAAAAGGTACAGGTGCTAAAGCTGATTCCGAATACGATTCCTCTAACATCAAAACAAGTATCACCCAAGGTGCTGATGGTAACAGCGAAATCAACATCGGTTTGGCTAAAGACTTGAACAACATCAACACAATTAAAAACGGTGGTCCTGCTACTTTCACAATCGGCGGCAATGAATTCAAATTCGACGGCGGCAATGTGAACATGGGTGGCAACAACATTACGAACCTCAAATCTGGTATCGTAAACAACAACTCCACTGATGATACAAATGGTGCTAACATCGGCGACGTTAAGACGATTTCCAAAGCTAACGATTTGCACATTGCTCCTACTACATCTAATCGTCAAGGTGAAACAACTACATCTTACGCTTACGATACAGCAAGCAAATCCGTAACATTGAAATACAACGATGGCAACGGCGCTAACCAAGCTGGTACAATCGCAAAAATCGACTTGTCCGGTTTGGCTGATCAAATCAAAGACGGTTATTCCTTCTCTACTGATGCGAAAGGCAATGTAGTTGGTAACCATGCAGTTACAGCTGTAGGCAACGGCAAGACTGTTTCCTATGCAGCAGGCGATAACTTGACAATTGCTCAACATATCGATAATGCAACTGGTGAACAAACATATACATATGCATTGTCCAACGATATTAAGATTGGTAAAGATGGTAAAGACGGTGTTGATGGTAAAATCGGCGTAAATGGTAAAGATGGTTCCTCCGTTGTGATCAATGGTAAAGACGGTTCTATCGGCCTCAATGGTAAGGACGGCAAAGACGGTCTTACTATGAAAGCAAAAGACGGTCAACCTGGTGTAAACGGTAAAGATGGTATCACTCGTATCGTATACGAAGATAACAGCAAGAATACACATGAAGTGGCTACATTGGATGACGGCATGAAATATGCTGGCGACGATGCACAAGGTGCTGACAAATCCAAAGTGATCGCTAAGAAATTGAACGAAACTATGGACGTTGTTGGTGGTGCAGATAAGTCCAAATTGACTGACAACAACATCGGCGTGAACAACGTAGATGGCAAGTTGAAGGTTCAATTGTCCAAAGAAGTGAACTTGACTCCATCCGGTTCCTTAACAATCGGCGATACTGTAGTTAACAACAATGGTTTGACTATCTCTGGTGGCCCATCCATTACTAAGACTGGTATCAATGCTGGTAATAAAACAATTGTTAACGTAGATGCTGGTGTAAATGATACTGATGCAGTTAACGTAAAACAATTGAAGACAGCTAAAACAGAAGTTAAGGCTGGTAATAACGTAACTGTAGACACAACTTACGGTAATGATGGTCATACAATTTACACTGTTAATGCGAACGACGTAGCTCTTGGCGATGCAGTATTGAAATACTCCGCTAACGGCACTAATACGCAATCCGTTAAATTGTCTCAAGGCTTGAACTTCGTTGACGGCAACTACACATCTGCTTCCGTTGATGCAAATGGTCAAGTTAAATATGACGTAACAATCGGTAAGGTGAAAGACGGCGTTGACGGTAAACCAGGCGTAGATGGTAACGATGGTATCGCAACAGTTAAAACTGTAGTTGATACAATCAACAACTCTGGCTGGAAAGGTGATGTTACTGGTAACACAGTCAATAACCATACTGCAACAATTGTTAAACCTGGCACAACTGTAAACTTCGGTGCTGGTAAAAACTTAACTGTTGAACAAATCGTTGATAGAGTAACTGGCGATCATACTTACAACTATGCATTGTCTGACGATATTAAAGTCGGTCATGATGGTAAAGATGGTAAACCAGGTGTTGACGGTAAAATCGGCGTAAACGGTAAAGATGGTTCTTCTGTTGTGATTAATGGTAAAGACGGCTCCATTGGTCTCAATGGTAAGGACGGTAAAGACGGTCTTACTATGAAAGCAAAAGACGGTCAACCAGGTGTGAACGGTAAAGATGGTATCACTCGTATCGTATACGAAGATAACAGCAAAACTACACACGAAGTGGCTACATTGGATGACGGCATGAAATATGCTGGCGATGATGCACAAGGTACGGACAAATCCAAAGTTATCGCTAAGAAATTGAACCAAACAATGGATATCGTTGGTGGTGCAGACAAAACTAAATTGACTGACAACAACATCGGCGTAAATAACGTAGATGGCAAATTGAAAGTTCAATTGTCTAACACAATCAACTTGACTCCAGCAGGTTCCTTAACAATTGGTGATACTATGATCAACGATGGTGGTTTATCTATCCATAATGGTCCATCCATCACTAAAGGTGGCATCAATGCTGGCAATAAAACAATCGTTAACGTAGCTCCTGGTGTTAACGGTACTGATGCCGTAAACGTTAACCAATTGAACTCTGCTAGAACAGAAGTTGAAGAAGGGGACAACGTAACAGTAACTTCCCGTAAAGGCGCTAATGGTCAAACAATCTACAAGGTAAGTGCTACTGGCGTTAACCTTGGCGATGCAGAATTGAAATACTCTGCTAATGGCACTAACACTCAATCCGTTAAATTGTCTAAAGGTTTGAATTTTGTTGATGGTAACTACACATCTGCTTCCGTTGATGCAAATGGTCAAGTTAAATACGACGTTAACCTTGGTAATATCAAACAAGGTACAGACGGCAAACCAGGCGTAGATGGTAAAGATGGTATCGCAACAGTTAAAACTGTAGTTGATACAATCAACAATTCCGGTTGGAAAGCTAATGCAACAGGTAATGTGGTAGGTACATCCACTGCAACAATCGTTAAACCTGGCAGCACAGTAAATTACGGCGCAGGCAAAAACTTGAACGTAAAACAAACTGTAAACGGCGAAGAACAAACTTACGAATTCGCATTGGATAAAGATTTGAAAGAGCTTAACAGCGTTCAAACTAACACAATCCACTTAGGTAGCCCAACATCTCATACAACTATTAACTACAATGCAGGTAATGATCGTATCGAGTACACAACTAAGAACGGCACTAAACAAGTAGCTAACTTAGATGATATTTGGACTATCCAAGCAAATGGTACAGACGTTAAACCTGTAGGCGGCAAAGTTAATGTTGTAGGCGGCGACCACATCAAAGTTTCTACTGATGCAGCTGGTAAGATGACAATTAGTGCTGACGGCGTTGGTACTATGAACGGCTTCAATGTTAAATCTACTGGTAATACTACTAACGATTCCGATAAAGCAGCTAAAAACATCACTGATGGTAAAACTGTAGAATTCTCTGGTGGTAAGAACCTCACTGTTAAACAAACTAATACTGCTGACGGTGCAAAAGTAGAATTCGCATTGAACAACAACATCGACTTGACTCCAAATGGTTCCGTAACAATTGGTGATACAGTAGTTAACAACGATGGTTTGACTATCACTGGTGGTCCTACTATCACTAAGAACAATGTTGATATGGGTGGCCAACAAATTCACAACGTGAAATCTGGTGGCGATGTAGATTCCAATGGCGCTAACATTGGCGATATTAAACGTATCTCCAAAGCTAACGATACTCGTATCAAAGATGGTAACTACGAAGTTAGTCAAAACGGTACTGTTGAAATGACATATGTTGATGGTTCTGGTAAACAATTAGTTGACGAACACGGCAACCCTGTGAAAGCAACTATTTCCGGTATCGCTCGTCAAGACTTGTCCAACATTACTAACGAAGGTAAAAAGGTTATCACTGGCCTTGGCACAATCGTGAAAGCTGGTCAAAACGTATCCGTTGATGAAGCAACTGATAATGCAACTGGTCAAAAAACATACACTGTAAACGCTGATCTTTCTGGCGCGAAAGTTTATGCTGGCGTTGGTACAGATGGTTCTGGTGTGGCTAAAGGCCTTAAGAACCCTGCAAAAGTTGAAAAAGGTACTCAATATATCGCTGGCGATAACATGGTTGTTGAACGTAAACCTGTTGAAGGCGACGATAAACTTGATAACTCCATCACTTACAGCTTGTCTCACGACTTGACTGAAATCAACTCCATCAGCAATGGTGGTGCAACACTTAGAATCAACTCTAACCCTGGTAGTGTTCCTGGTGATCGTGCTCCTGCAACCCCTGCATTTGAAGTACATGGTGGTAACCTAAGCATGACTGGTAATCGCATCGTTAACCTTGCACCTGGTATCGATGGTACTGATGGCGTAAACGTTAACCAATTGCGCGATTCCTTAACAACTGTTAAATCTACAGATGGCACTGTACGAGTTACAGATTTAAGCACAGATCCTAACAAACATGAATACGATTTACATGTTAACCCTGCAGCTGACCCTCGCGTAGATAAATTAGGTGAAGAAATCGGTCATGTAGGTGCACAATCTGCTGCATTATCCGCGTTGAAACCTATCCAATACGATCCAATGGAACCAACTCAAATCATGGCTGGTTATGGTAACTACCGTGGCAACTCCGCATTGGCATTGGGCGTAGCTCATTACAAGAACGAATCCACAATGTTCCATGCAGGCGTGTCCTGGGCTGGCGGCAACGGACATATGATGGCTAACGCTGGTGTAACTTGGAAGGTTGGCAACCGCGATAGCGAAGCTGCTGTAGCAGATCGTTACCGTAAGGGTCCTATCAGCTCTACATATGCAATGCAAACTGAAGTGGCTTCTATGAAAGCACAAAATGCCGGATTAAAAGGCGAAGTATCTGATTTGAAAGCCGAAAATGAACAAATTAAGGCTCAAAATGCAGGCTTACAAAGCGAAGTAGACCAATTGAAAGCTCAAATGGCTGCTATGATGGCTAAATTAGGTATGTAATAAGATACACATGGATGGGGATTCTCCTTGAATCCCCTACCATCGCTAATATTCGACAATGAAAAGAGGAATAGATATGAAAAAATCTACAATGCTTGCTTTCACAGCAGCAGCACTTATGAGCGCTGCATCCATTACAGGATATGCTGCTGGCTCACCAACATATGATGATAATTTGATTTTGCCTAACTCTGCTTCTACACCAACTACAGGTCCTGTTGTACTCGTTCCTGTGGCTAGCCCACAAACGGTACAAGCTTTGCATACATTTGTACAAGCATGGCAAAATGCAGAAGTTAACTATACTAAAGCTAAGATTAAACATGACAATCATGAGCAATTGACTAAGGCTGAAAGTAAATGGTTACATTCTAAGGATAAACATAACTATGCGGACTACTTCCGCACACATTCCTTGGGACGTGTTCATGGCTTTGAAGTCGCATTCAACTGGAACGGCGAAAACCGTAACAAAAATGAATACGAATTCTTTGATATGCCAAAATACAATGAAAAAGATGGTTTCGTAAATAGCTACGGATTCAATGTATTACGCGGCATGGTAGACCAAATCAATGCAGTCGTTCAAAGACAAAAAGAAATCGGCGGTCCTATGACTAACGATGAAGCAAGTGCTTTGGAAGACGCAATCTTGGATATCATGGCTCAAGATCAAGAACATGTGAACAACGAAGACCTTCGTCACATGATGAACGAAACAATTTGGTACGCAGCTAAAGAAACCGTAAAAAACAAAGCAAGTGAAGAGCCTACTGCTACTGAAGAACATGTAGTAGACCTTCGCAAAGCAATCAATGAGCCAGTGGAACCTTCCGCTCCTCACACAATTGATTTGCGTAAAGCAATTCAACAATAAGATTGCTGACCGTATATCTTAAAAAAACAATATGGCCCCTCATATGCTGATATAGGGGCCGTATATACCCTAGAACCCCTAACTAGGGCACAAATAATCCTTATACGAATGACGCCACCCTTGTGGGTGGCGTCATTTGTTTTATAAAAGAATGTAAATGGTATATCAGATAAGACGTTAAGTTGGATCAGTGGGTTATATAAACATAATGATAAGTTAGATAAACATATTATAGTATTATACAGTGTTAATTAATTACTACAGGCCTGTACTAATTGTAGGATGACAGCTGTAAGGCCTCTTAAGAAATAGAACAGGCCTGTACTAAATGTAGAATGACAGTTGCAAGGTCTCCAGAGAAATAGAACAGGCCTGTACTAAATGTAGGATGGCAGTTGCAAGGTCTCCCAAGAAATAGAACAGGCCTGTACTAATTGTAAGAAGGGTGTTGCATGGCCTCCCAAAAAATAGAACAGGCCTGTACTAATTATAGGATGGC
>OAZZ01000769.1_pt1 | contig 16763 bp, 16 predicted proteins | sample 1495051 | NCBI WGS metagenome assembly OAZZ01 (sample SAMEA2579977, study PRJEB22360) | human gut metagenome
AACAAGGAATGGGCGGGGGCCCCCGAGGATCGAGGTCGCCAGCGCCGCCGAGACGGCTGCGATGGCGGCGGCGACGGGGAACGCAGGGGGTTGCAGAGGCGAGTATGACGGCAGGAACGCCGGGAGCGCGCCTACCGCGCATGCCGATATGGCGACGGCCAATAGCGACACCGAAAGACCGATGATGAGCTGGCTTCCGATCACCAGGCCTATGAGGGATGCCCGCGTGGCGCCGAGCGCGCGTCTGACGAGGAGCTCGCGTGTTCTGGATTCCAATGACGCCAGGCCGATGTTGACGATGCCGATGGCCGAGACGAAGAGCAGCAGGATGGCGCAGACGCCGAACGCGATTTGCATGACCGCGATCACCGATTCGTAGCTTTGCGCGTTGTCGATTGTCTGAACGCCGGACACGGAGCCTCCTATGGAGTCGAACAGGATGTCTTCGACAACGGTCCTGACCCGTTGCTTGCCGAGTTGCGGGAAATCCAGCCAGAGGATGGTAGCGCTTCGCGAAACGATCCTCATGTATTGGGTCAGCGCTTGGGCGTTGACATAGATGGTCGGATCCGTGCGTCCGTCGTTGACGACGCCGGTCACGGTGAACGGGGTCGCGATCGTGGTTTGGTTTGTCTTCGCGTATGCGGTGGAGTCCTTGGGAAGGTTCTGCTCCGCGGCGAGATTGACGACGATCGATGCGGTCGATCGTTCGCCGCCGGCGTACCAGCGTCCGGATTTCATCGGAAGGTTGTAGATGCTCGAATATCCGGGAGTGGTCGCCACGACGTCTCCCTTGATGCCTCCGTTTGACTGCGTTCCGGGAGAGAACGTGATGTCGGTATCGAGGTTGAGGACGATCGCCGTCTCATGGTTCTTGGCCGCGATTGCGTCGGCGAGGCGCGAGAAATCATCCGCGTCGCTCAGTCTCGGGCTGTTCATGGAAACGGTGACCAGCGGGGTGCGCCCGTAGAGTTGTTCGTTGATCGCCACCAGGTAGTCCTTGCCGATGGTTCCCGCGAGGACGGCGAGTATGACCGCCACGATCCCTATGAGCATCGACAGACCGGTGAGTACGGATCGCAAGGGGGCGAGCCGTAGATCCTTAATCAATTGACGGAGCATGGAGCTCGCCTCCGGACATGGTGTACGTGATGTCGCAGGTGGCGGCGAGATCATCGTCATGGGTGACGAGCAGCAAGGTCGTGGCATGCTCGCGCACTGCGTCCCGCAGCACCGAAAGCACCTCGCCGCTGGTCTTGGTGTCGAGTGCTCCGGTCGGCTCGTCGCAGATGAGAAGCTCGGGCTGGTTGACCAGGGCGCGGGCGATCGCAACCCGTTGCTGTTCGCCGCCCGAGAGTCTCTTCGGCAGTTCCCTCGCCTTGTCCCTGAGACCGACCGAAGCGAGCGCGGCAAGGCACCTGCGCCTGCGGGCCGAGGCGGAAGCGCCCGTGGCGCGGGGACGGCGGGCATGCTGGCCGTACCACAATGCCAGCTCGACGTTTTCGAGCGCCGATAGATGACCGATCAGCGAATAGTTCTGGAACACGAAGCCGATGTGCCCGGCCCTCATGAACGAGAGCCGCCTGTCGGACAACGCGCCGACGTCTTGGCCTTTGTACAGGTAACGGCCGCTGAACTGCGTGTTCAGCATCCCGATGATGCTTATCAGGCTGGTCTTGCCGGCTCCCGACTTGCCCACTATCGAGTATGTCATGCCGGCGAACAGCTCCAAGGAGACGTCGTTCACCGTCGTGAGCCTGTCCTTGTTGCCCAGGGTCACGACGGCCGACACTCCCTGCAGGGCCACGAGCGGCTTCGTTGATTCAGACATGCGGTGCCGCCCTACTTGGATTGCGGATCCAGATCGGGAGGAGTGGCCGACACGGCGTCTCCCGCCTTCAGTCCCGAGGTGATTTCGATGCGGGCGCCGTCCGTGGCGCCCAGGCCAACGTCGACAACCGTGCCATCGGGACGGCGGACCTGTCCCTTCTGCAGTCTGCCGGCCACGGCGGTGACCGGCAGCGACGCGACGTCGTTGCGTGCCTGTGCCGTCACGACCAGTATCGCCGACTGTCCCGCCCTCACCAAGGAATCGGTGGGAATGAGGCAGGCGTAGGAATCGGAGATCGAAATCGTGGAGGACTGTCCCTCCGCTCCGGAGGATGCGTCCGAGGCCAATGGCACGACGCCCGAGCAGTCCGTCGGGCCGACGCCATCCGTGACCTGGAATTTCCCGGCGAAAGGAGCGTTGCCGACGGTTGCCACGAGATTGGATAGATCCCCGGTCAGGCCGAAGCCGTCGAAACGCAGGGTCACGACCGGATAGTTGGCGGGGACGGTCGTTCGCGCAGCGATCACGCTCACGACGGTCGCGCCCACGGGGGAAACCAATTGCCGGTCTTCGACACTTCCCAACACAGTCCCTTGCTCGACCCGCTGGCCGGATTCCACCGACGGGACGAAGACGCCGACTTTGTTCGCCAGCACGGCGAAATCAACGCCAGCGCCGACCTGCGTTTTCAAAGAACGCGTGGGAACGATGTCGCCGGTCTCGACCCGCACCGTTTGCGCGGTCTGATCACCTGACGCACTTGTAGGTTGCCCTCCATACTGTTTGTTTTCAGTCGAGGAGCAACCTACAAGTGCAAGAGGTATCAGCAAGATGACAATCGCCCGCTGCATACGTCGAATATTCATCTTGATCTCTTCTCGTATGTCAATATGAAGGATAAGCCATCTGTGCCTTAACTCTGAAATGGCTGCTCACAGACAGGTTCCAGCGATGGCTTATGCTCTCCAGCGCCACGACCTTCGCCTGTTTCAACGCCTTTCTGCTTATCACTGTGCTGGACATTAGCCATGATACCAAAGGTGTGCTGTCGGCGGCGCTCATGAGCTCGGCGGTGTCGGTCGGGGTGCTGGTCGGATCTCTGATTGCCTCCCTCGTCGTGCAGCGTGTACCAGGCGGCATCGTGGTTGGCCTTCTACCTGCTCATGGCCGTGGGGTCGCTGGGCGCGGCGTTTGCCAGTCAAACTGTTGTGCGTATGGCGTTTCTGTTCGCGTCCTTACTTGTCTTCCCGGCAGGCAACGCTGTGGTCGGCGGCTTCCAGACGCTGCTGATTAACAAGGAGAGTCTGGGGAAGGCCGCTGCCGGCATGGGCGTCATTGGTATGGCCGTCGGCCCTGTGGTCAGCGCACTGGCCGGGCTCGGTAGTGAACGGCTCGGTTACACGGCGACTTCGTTCATTCTCACTGCTTCGATTGCAGTGCTGGCGTTGCCGGCATTGACGTTAAGGGGATTGATTACGCTGCCCAGACCTGACCAGTGGCAACAGCACATCAAACGTTGTGGCCTGACCACGTTTTGAATTCAAGCTTCGTATTCTCACCCATCGGCGCATGAAATCAAACGAGGTGACGACATCTCCTAAACCTGGAGGATTCGGGAGGTGGCTATCTATGGATATTCCAGGACGCAGCATGGCAGGACTGCAGATTTGTATCCAAGGCGAGTACTGCATCGCAGGGTCAAAGACAGCGTGACATCGAGTCTGAACTTGACCGGTTTGACGGCAATGATTGAGCTCAGCTGTTCATGCTCACAGTTCACATCAGGTATCACTTCAGCATTATCTCGAACGCGTCAATGTGATTGCCGAGCAGGAATGCGATGACGTATCGGTCATGGCGGATAGAGTGGCAGATCAGGCAGCCCAAGCAGGCCGGATTGCCCGTTACCAACTGATCGGAAATACCGAAGGACATTTTCCCTCTGACTTGGCGCGCATCACGATGCCTTTCCAGTGGGAGGATTCACGCACATTGTACGGTTTGCAGATGATTTATATTGTTCGAGCAAAAGAACTACAGTAGAACAGATGGAGGTGCGCTATGAATTATATGACTTTGAAAGAGGCAAGTGAGAAATGGGGTGTAACGCCTCGACGGGTAAACTACTATTGCGCCGGTGGCCGTATTCCCGGCGCTGTGAAGATGGCCGGCGTCTGGCTGGTTCCCAAAGATGCAGAAAAACCGTTGGATAAACGATGTAAAGCAGATAAATCTATGGGTGGTGATAATACATGAAACGAATCTTCTATGTCGAAGATGATTTGAGCTTGATCAATGGATTATCCTTTGCAATTAAGAAACAGGGATATGAGATTGATATTGCCCGGACAAGTTCAGAAGCGGAAAATCTGTGGATGAATGGGAAATATGATTTAGTTATATTGGATGTATCTCTGCCAGATGGTTCCGGCTGTGATTTATGTAAGAAGATTCGTCAGAATTCAAAGGTGCCGATTATCTTTCTGACCGCAGCAGATGAAGAGACGGATATCATTATGGGCCTTGACATAGGAGGCGACGATTATATTACAAAGCCTTTCAAATTGGCGGTATTTCTGTCAAGGGTCAATGCTCTGCTTCGCAGAAGTGAGAACTTCAATCAGACTGATACAGAATTGAGTTCAAATGGAATAAGAATACAACTACTAGAGCATGAAGTTTACAAAGATGGTGTTCTGATCGACTTGACGGCCAGTGAATATAAATTGCTGTGTCTGTTTATGGAGAACCCAAACATTGTCCTGTCATCGGAGCAAATTTTGAGCAGGCTTTGGGATTGTGAGGAAGACTATATTGACAACAGCACCCTGACGGTATATATCCGAAGATTACGCATAAAAATTGAGAATGATCCCGGCAATCCACAGAAGATCGTCACTGTTCGGCGTTTTGGTTACAAATGGAATAAGACGGAATGAGGTGTGCTATGCGAATACTGGCAAACCGAAAAATCAAACAGCTTTTCATCTGTATCCTGTTGATTGTCGTTGGTTTCTCGTCATTCTCCGTTGCTGCGGTCAGTCTGCAATGGAAGTTTGCAGCACTGTATGTATTGGTGTCTGCAATTTGTATGGGAGCTTTGATCTTTATCTCTTTGTATTTCTATTTTAGAAAGCAGGAGCAGATCATGGAAAACGCTGTGACACAGATACGGAGATATATTTCCGGCAATCGCGATGCACGGATCGACTGTAATGACGAGGGCGAATTATATCGGTTGTTCCATGAAGTAAATGCTTTGGTCGCAATCTTAAATGCTCATGCAGAGAATGAGGGAAACGCAAAGATTTTCTTGAAAGACACCATATCGAACATATCCCACCAATTAAAGATGCCTCTTGCAGCTCTGAATATATACAATGGACTTCTGCAAGAAGAAACTGCTAGTTCTCCGGCGATTAAGGAATTTACTTATCTTTCTGAACAAGAACTTGACCGAATAGAAGTCCTTGTCCAAAATCTTCTCACAATTACGAAGTTGGATGCCGGGACGATTGTTCTGAGAAAAAGCGAACACTATGTTGATGATATGATGGCGCAAATCCAAAGGCGATTTGCATTTCAGGCGCAGCAGCGGGAAATAAATTTGAATTTTGCTGGACAAGATACTGTCATGCTGATCTGTGACGCGCATTGGTTTATGGAGGCAATAGGCAACATCATAAAAAATGCTTTGGATCATACGAAAGCAGGAAGTACCATTCAAGTTTCGTGGCGTGAGTTTACATCAATGGTGCAGGTTGTAGTAAAAGATGATGGAAGTGGTATCCACCCGGAAGATCTTCCCCATATCTTCAAGCGGTTTTACCGCAGCCGTTTTTCAAAAGACACACAGGGTGTTGGCTTGGGGCTTCCGCTTGCAGAAGCGATTATTGAAGCCCACAGCGGAACAATAGAAGTAGACAGCGAATTGGGCGTAGGAACGACGTTCACGATCAATTTTCTGATTCCTACAAAATTGTAGGATTAGTGTCATCTTGCAGTAGGATTCGTATGGTACTTTTTCTATGCCAAAATAGAAAGAGGTATTAGAACAATGAACTTATTAGAGGTGCAAAACCTATCAAAAACCTACGGAAACGGCGAGGCCACTGTCCATGCCTTAAAAGGTGCAACCTTTTCTGTTCCGAAAGGTGAATTTGTTGCCATAGTTGGTGAATCTGGTTCCGGCAAGAGCACGTTGCTGAACATGATCGGCGCATTGGATACTCCGACTTCCGGCAAGGTGTTTATTGACGGCAAAGACATTTTCTCTATGAAAGACCGCAACTTGACGGTATTTCGTCGTAGAAATATTGGCTTCATTTTTCAGAGCTTCAACCTGATCCCGGAGCTGACGGTAGAACAGAATATCATTTTCCCGGTGCTGCTGGATTACCAAGAACCCAATAAGAAGTATCTGGAAGAATTGCTGGCGGTACTGAACCTGACCGCACGGAGGAACCATCTTCCCAGCCAACTTTCTGGCGGCCAGCAGCAGCGTGTCGCTATTGGACGCGCCTTGATTACACGTCCCTCTCTGATCTTGGCAGACGAGCCGACCGGCAATCTGGATACGCAGAACACAAGCGAAGTCATTGCGCTGCTGAAAGAAGCATCCAGAAAATATGAGCAGACCATTGTTATGATTACACATAGCAGAAGCATCGCCCAGACCGCAGACCGTGTTTTAAGGGTATCCGATGGTGTACTGACGGATTTCGGGGGGTGTCGTGAATGAAAAGCTATCTTAGTCTCATTCCCATCTCCGCTAAAGTTCACCGCCGTCAAAATCGTATGACGCTGCTTTGCATTGTGTTTGCTGTGTTTATGGTAACAGCAGTATTCAGTATGGCAGAAATGGGTTTCCGGATGGAACAGGCCCGATTGGTTGGTAAGCATGGAAGTTTCTCTATTGGCGACTTGCTCGGCAGTTCCATGGGGCAAACCCTTCTTTCTGTCGCGGTTGTTCTGTTCCTGCTGATTTTGATTGCGGGCGTTCTGATGATTTCCAGCAGTATGAACAGCAGCGTTGCACAGAGAATCCAATTTTTCGGAATGATGCGCTGCATTGGTATGAGTAAGCAGCAGATCATCCGCTTTGTCCGCTTGGAGGCATTGAACTGGTGCAAGACAGCTATCCCTATCGGTCTTGTTTCAGGGGTTGTTGCTACATGGGGACTCTGCGCGGTACTGCGTTTTGTAGTCAAAGAAGAATTTTCTGATATTCCCCTCTTTGGCATTAGTATCTTTGGCATTGCTGGCGGTATCTTTGTGGGGCTGATTACTGTACTGATTGCCGCAAATGCTCCGGCAAAACATGCTGCTAAGGTATCTCCCATCACGGCGGTGTCTGGAAATGCAGGTCACGAAAAGACAATGCGTCATTCGCCGTATGCAGGCTTCGGAAAGATTGAATTCCTTCTTGGTGTCAGGCATGCAATCTCCGGGAAGAAAAATTTATTCCTGATGACAGGTTCTTTTGCACTTAGCATCATCCTGTTTCTGAGCTTCTCTGTTATGGTCAATTTTGTGGATTGCCTGATTCCTCAGTCGGCTGCCACATCAGATATAGATATTGCAAGTGCTGGTGGTAATACGATCCCTCGGGAACTGCTTACATCCATCCGCGGAATGGATGGAGTGAAGGAAGTTTACGGGCGGCGTAATGTGTCTGATGTTTCTGCCAAACTAAACGACGACGCCAACTTCTCTGGCACGGTCGATCTGATTTCTTATGACGATTTTGATTTACAATGTCTGAAAGAAGACAGTGCTTTGAAAAGGGGAAGTGATCTGTCCAAAGTTTCTGGGGACAGCAATTTTGTTTTGGCAACATCCGATCAGGACAGCACATGGAAAATCGGTGACACTGTTCAGATTGAGGATAAAACCCTTACCATAGCCGGACTGTTAAAGAACGACCCATTCAGTGAGAATGGATTGACAAATGGGAAGCTCACATTGATTACCTCTGATGAGACATTTGTCCGTTTGACAGGAGAGGAAGGTTATTCTCTTGTGCAGATACAGACAACGGGAGATGTTACGGACGAGAATGTTCAGGCAATCCAGAATTCCGTAGATCAAACATATAGCTTCCGAGATAAACGCGACGAACGCACTACGGGAACTTATATGGCTTTTGTTTTCTGTGTTTATGCATTTCTGGCAATAATTGCACTGGTAACAGTAATGAACATTGTCAATAGCATTTCCATGAGTGTGTCTGCCAGAATGAAGCAGTACGGGGCTATGCGGGCAGTGGGAATGGATGAACGGCAGATGGCAAAAATGATTGCTTGTGAAGCATTCACTTATGCTGTTCTGGGGTGTGTTGCTGGTTGTGCTATTGGCTTGCCGCTTAGCAAATCGCTGTATGATTTCCTTATTGCGGAGCATTTTCCATCTGCTGTATGGCAGTTCCCAACTACCTCTTTGGGCGTCATTCTTCTGTTTGTCTCGATTGCGGCAATCGCAGCTGTATATACTCCGGCAAAGCGAATTCGCAATATGTCGATCACTGCAACCATCAATGAATTATAGTTTCATATTTTGATCTGCCGGACGACGGCAAAAGAAAAAGCCGTCGTACAGCAGCACTCTGAAACGCTTGTTCACCCTGCGGCGGCTTTTCATACAGCGCCCCTGGGGTGCCTTATTAGAGCCGCCGCTTCTTTTTGCCCGAAGGCTCACGACGACCTTACCCCTTGCAAATTGGCATGGCAGCAATAGGAGGATAACGCCATGCCAGTTTTACTTTTTCGTAGTCCGCATAGCCTGCATCAGTTAAAAAAGCATAGCTCCGCCTCCGGGTTATTCCGGCTATGTATGCGGAATTTGTTGGAACCTTAACTATTATGTCATTTCATGCGTCCGAGTGGCCTTGTGCCTCCCGGGCGCTTTTGCGTTCTTATGGGATGGCTTCGGGTCATGTTGGCCCGAAGTCATTCCCCCGGTGCCGCTCCCCGCCGCCTTCGTTTCGGTCGCTCGTCAACCACCAACCGAAACGGAGGTCAATATGGCTATTATCAATCTGCGGGACTTTTATCCGTTTTATACGTCGGATTGCTTTATGGAAGTATCGGACGAAGTTGCTGAAATGTTCAAAGAATTTGACCGCAAGGAGGCTGACTACCGGCTGCGTACATACCGCCATAAAGCCTACTATTCACTTGATCGGGATGATGGGCTGGAGCATGAGGCTGTGCATAAACCAGCTCGTATTTCGTTAACTCTGATAAAATACGAGTGTATGGTATACATTGAGCCGTTCTACGGTGGTTACTATGTTTGGCGGTTGACAGCGAAGTCGAAGCAAGCGGTGTGCTACGTGTTCATAGACCAAAAAGTGGGATGTGCTTCGCGGTTAGATGGCGAGACAATACCGTCGGCATATCGTCGGCTGGTGCCGAGTAATCGTGGAGATGTATATGTATATAGTTGGCATCTCAACTGTACAATGTGGGATGTCGTCAACTAACTATTGTAAGGGGCGAGTGGTTGTCCTCGTAGACATTGGGTGGCAGGCTGAAGAAGGTACATGTTGATATCGACGGGTGACGTGTTCTTTGGGAAGCGTGTGCTCGTATGCGATCGTAGATGATCATGTTTCATGTGCTCTTGGGGTGGACGAGTGGAGTACGCGGCGTGTTCGTCGATGTACGCGGCCATCAGGGCCGTGTCGGGTCGGGCCTCGCCGCGAAGGAAGCCGACGCCGTCGTCAGTATCTCGTTCGCCCGACGAATACGACGTCCTTGACTCCGACGGCAGCCTCACGGCCTTCGCCCTGAACTCGGTCGTGTATCTCGTGCCCCTTGCCATGGTTCCATCATCCCCCATCAAGTTAGAGGAAATACGGAACAAAATCAGTTCATATCACCGTAAAAGAAGCTCCAAAAAAGTTCGCGATTCATTGAGTGATCTTTTCGTAATTGGTTACAACCAATGTTGCGTGTAGGTCAGAAGCCCGATGAATGCTCCGAGTCCGAGACCTAGCAAAAGCCATACATTGCTATTCCATATAGAGCGATTCTCGTTTCTGTGTTGGCGCGGTACTAAGTTGTCATTTTTTTCAACACTGATTCCTCCTTGCTGTCAGTATGTTGTTTCTTTGAAGGTTGACGGGTAGCAGGCTGCGGACGTTTTCTTGGAGACTGGACGAAAGGATTATCGTATGTCCGGTCCCGAGGAACGAGAGCGTGCGGTGGACTTGTACTGCATTTCAGACGTTTGATTGCATTATATAGCACGGTCGCCGGCTGATGCAGGTTCTTGTTTCCCTGACGTTGAATGCCTGCGTTTCATGCCCAACGAAGTATATCCTAGAATTGCGAACACCGCATTTGGATCTTCACCCTGTCTCTAAGAGTGGCAGAGGACACTTGACACCCGTTGCTGTAATACAGTTGACGTCAACTTCATCGAGAGACCTACGACTATGATTCGTGCCAAAACATCTATGCACAAACCACCGTCAATACGTCTGAGAGGTGCAGCCAAAGCGCCGCTCAAAAGCATGGGATATCGACACCCCCAAGGCATGCAGAAGTCCCATGCTTCTGATTCTCAAGTAAGAGCATCAGCAGGAACGACAAATCGGTTATCCTAACCTCGCCGACATTCGTCGGTTCAGAATCATGTTCATGTGCAGATACGGTGAGACGAAACTCAGTCATCGTGCATGGTTCGTAATGCAACAAGCCACAATATCATTATCAGGATGAATGACAATACATAGCAGAGAAAAGCTATGATTCCGCAGTATTGGAGAGGAACAATGAATGACAGAACAATGCAGATAATACCGAAAAAGAGTGCAGAAAACCCTGCTGATTGTGAAACGAACGATTCCACTTTTGCTTGAGACCGCAGTTTGGGGAAGTGCAGGCCAAACCAGCTAGGTATTGATAGAAGGGGCGCGATATTGCCAAAGATGATTAATATGACTCCGGCTCCGGAGGAAATAATTCGATTCATGCTGACTGGATTTGCATGAACTGTTCCGAAAAAAATTATTAATAACACATCGACAATGATTTCCATAAGGATAAAAGACAAATATGCGGAGAATACTCCTTTGCTCCACCCTTTTTTACTGACATGTACAGTTTTTTTATTGTTACTAAGGAAGCTAAGTCGAAGTGCTGTCACAATAGATATAAATAGAACAGCTATTATGACAGCGACAATTATCAGCTCCCACTTAGACCCCCACCGGTCTATCTTCCCGTCAAAACCAATATGAACAGGAACAACTGCGGGTATCGACGACCAAGATATGGCGAGAGTCACTAGGGGTACGAGTGCTAGCAAGTATGATATTATGGATACAATTGATGTTAATACGTTTTTTTTCATCTATTCTTTCTTTTCACTAAAATCGTGAGACTGAGTCCCGTCATTTTTGGACAAATTCACGAAATAAACAATTAGTTCGTCAATTGCAGTGAGGTTAAGCCGATAAATCAATCGATTCCCCTGACGCATTCGGCAAATCAAACCAGAATCATATAAATAGCTCAAATGGTATGATACTGCGGAAGGCTTCATTTGCAGCATCGAAGAAATCTCACCGGCTGACATACTTCGTTCCCTAAGCAACTCAAGGATTTCGCGTCGGGTCGGGTCGCTTAGAGCAGACAATATTTCGCTGATGATGGGAGGCTCTCCTCTCCGAATAACGGTCTTTCATATTTAAGGTATAATCCAAGGTGCTTGGTAATTATCGACTCCTGAATAATCCCGAACTGTAAGTCCAGGATGTGTTGAAGGCCCTACGCTCATTTTCTGAGGATTCCGCAGCAAGGAGGGCATTGCGGAGCTTGGTCATGTTCACGTCCCGGCTTGCATAGGCTTCTTCGTCGACGCTCATCATTCCATTTCTTCCCTCAATGGATCTTTAGGATCCATCGAATCGTCTGGTTATATTTCAATTAAATTTGAAATACGATTGTATCGTACCACAGGTGTGATGTCTTGGGGCATAGTTGACGGGTCTCCTGAGGCATGCTTTACATCTGTCGTGGGGCATCGTTGACATCGTTCGCCGGCTTGCGGTATCGATGTTCGCGGGTGGCGTCGAGCGTCTGGCCGGCGAGGATCTCGCCGGTCTCCGGGTCGGTGGCGATGGCCTTGTCGCGCGGGTGCTCGCCGCGTTGCGCTCAGGACGTGGTCTGATTGTCGCCGGCCGTGCCGGACCGCCGCCGTGCATCCATGACGCCGCAACGGCCGCCAACCCCATCGTTGTCAACCATGCCCCGGAACACCTGTCAGCCATGCCCCAGGACATGCGTCAACCATCCGCTCGAACTAGACACTCATTCAAGAAAAGAACATCATTCAATTCGGTATCCGGGGGCAAGTACGTGCTGATAGTGTTCGATATCTCTACTCGGCTGAGCGCGCAACTGTATCTATGCAGGAATTGATTGACAATGATTTCGATATTCATTCCTATATAATCGTGGACAATATCCCAGGATGATTTGAGTTCTTCAAAACGTCGCAGCAAGCTCGCCATGCCTATGCTCACGGCAAGAGTGTTCAGCATCTTGGAGTAAGAGTCCATCGCTCCCATCGGTTCCCCTTTTCATGTTTTCTTTTGGCCTCGTTTCGAGTTAAGACAGGTGCTGCATACCATCAAAGTCGTTCGATGCTTGTATGCATGCCTCCGCTGTGACTTTGCGCGGTGCGGAGTAATGCGGAGTAATGCGGAGTAATGCGGAGTAATGCGGAGCTACTTGGATGTGTAGTGCTGTTGCGGATCCCTCCGGCTGGTGCCATGCCACGTAAGCAGGCCTCGTTCGGCCAAGGCGGCGAGTGTCTTGGATGCGGTCCTCAGCCCAATGCCGGCCTCCTGAGCCAGAATCCGCGTGCTTATCTTGCCGTCGCGCGCAGCGATGTCCAGCGCCGTGCGCTCCACCGGGGTAAGCTCCTGACCATTCACCACAAGGCCGCGATCATCCGTTTTGTTCCTGGCCATATTCGGAACCTCGTCGGCTGCGGCCACGTAGGGCACGCGCCGGGCGATGTCGTTGCGCAACACGAGCTTGACGACCATGCCGTTGGGCTCGCTGAACTCCGGCGCCGGCAGACCCAGTTCGTCCATTTCCTCGTACATGCGGTGCACGCCCTCGTTGAGCTCGCGCACCATTTCGAACGAGGTGAGCACATGGCAGATCTTCGGATTGCGTGCGAACCGGGTGGTGCGCATGTTCTCCAAAGTCACCCTATTGGGCAGCGTACCCGGACTGGTAATCTCCAATCGGTCGTCGAAGATCATCACACGCGTATAGTCACCCTGCAACGAGTAATCGCGGTGCGCCACCGCATTGACCAATCCCTCGAACCACGCGAAACGCGGATATTCGGGCACCGTTTTGAACCTCACGTTGTCATCAAGCACCTGGAAGTCGCGCAGCAGCGCTTCGATCAGCGCTCCGGCTTTCTCGACCACGCTGACCAATGGGCCGGAGAACTCCACGTCTTTGGTGATGTTCAGATTGCGCCCGGTGCGCAGCTCGGTGCCATCCACGCGCAGCACACGTACCCACGCCGAAGGCAGGAACCGCATCGGATCGGCGGCGAACAGAATCACACCGGCGTCCGTCAACCGGCCATCGCGCAGGAAATCACGGGCCACAAGTAAACGTTCGTCGTCCATGTGCTCCGCGCCGATGACCCGCTTATACCGCGCCAGAAACTCACGGTCCACATCGTCGATGCTCGCGCCGCCGCGAGCCAGCTCGTCCTCGAACCACAGCTGGCCCTTGTCGTACTCCAAGGCGCGCACCTGCTCGCGATCCAAGCGCACGCTATTGTCCGCCTCACGTAGGTACACGTCGCCACCAAGACGCTTCTCAACCACATGGTTCGATGATGGCGCTATGTCCAGCACCAACACCACATCATCCTCGCCGGCATCGTTGACACAGGGGGCTCTTCTCGCCTGCACCACCGGAGCGGGCGCGCACAGTGTGATCGGCAGTTGCTCGAAGGATTCGATCGGCTTGGCATTCTCGCGTCTGAATCCCGTGATCGTGCCATCGTCCTCGATGCCGATGACCAGCTGGCCGCCCGAGGCGTTGGCGAACGCAATGACATGCCGAACCGCATCCTCCGGCTTGATCCGGGCGCTCTTACGGTCGAAATACTGCCCTTCCGGCATATGAGAGAATTGGGTGACCTCATCCAGTTGAACCATCATGCTGTCTCCTCTTGCTCTGTTGATTTCTGAGACCAGCCTACAGGCAAGCAAACCTGATGAAGCACGCTAAAGAAGTTACCAATTCTGATAGTAAGTGACGGCTGTGCGAATTAAGCGTATGCCAGCAGTTGCTCCTTAAATAAAGAAACGTTGGAATACCAATGATTTGTCCGATGACGTTCCTTAAACGAACCTGCAACCTAAATGGCCTTTCGCTGTTTGGTGTGGGTGAAGCGGGTTAGGCGGTGACGACGGTCGGGTAGTTTTGGTGGCCTGGATACCACGATGCTGGCCTATAGGAACTTTTGTGGTGCTTATGATCGAGGTCTGGCCTTGTACGAGTGGGCGTGTCGGCATGTCTTTTCCCCGCGTGGAAAATGATGCGCTCCCGGTGGGGGGCTGGATGGTGTGAGAACGCCATCCAACAAAGCGAAGAAACGCCCGGTATGCGAGCGTGCGATGAAGAAGAACGGACGGACCGGCAAGGGCACGCAACGGTGGAGATGCCAGGCCCATCTCAGGCGCTCCGGCGGCGACGGCGCGACGAGCGCGCGGGATGCAGCAGCACCGCCAGCAAGTGCGCGCGGGCGATCCGCACACGCAGCGACGGGATGGTTTTCACGGCTCCCGCCGCACGCGGTGCGGAAGTGATGATAGGATTGGTCATTGCGATAACTCTCTTTCAATGGAGGGCGAATCCCGGGACTCTTGTCACTTGAATCGCCCGGAATCCCGCCCAAGGTTGTCGATCAGCCCCGCACCAAGCGCCAACACGGTGCGGAGCGCTTTCGTTTTCCATGTTTTTCCCGGCCCGGTTCGACCAGACCGAACCGGGGAGGCGGTCGTAGCGCTGACCTCGACACTCCTGGCACGCCACATCGCCGGTAGGAGCAACCCGTTGAAAACAAAAGGCTCCGGGCCACGATACCTCGTGGAACCCGGAGCCGGTGAGTACCCCCAGAGAGGGGGATACGAAAGGCAATTGCCTCAAGAGCAAACGGCAAATCCTTCAAATGTATATTTACTTATTATCAATCTGAATTTTAGGTATAGCAACGATTCCCGCCTCCTTCCAGTAGACACGCGAGCGGTGTTGCTCCTTAGCGTCATCTTCATGCGGCTGATGGCCGAAACTACCTGTGACGAGTGATCGAATCATCCTAAACCCCAATGATTGCAATACCTAAGGTGCCGTAGGTGCATTTTTAGGTGCAATGGCTCGCCGAGAGCCCATTCGGCCACTTGGTGGCATTTTTGGTGGCATTTTTTCGAGGCCGTTATGCGTGCCATCGATCCTGGATTCAGTAAGGAGCATCATCATGTCCGCAAGGACGAAGAAGGACAGTACGGGGCCGTCGTCGGAGCGGCGGAGCAGGTTCGGCACCGTGACGCCGCGCTACGATACCGCAGGCAATCTCGTCGCCTGGCAGGTGCGCTACCCGGACCCGAAACGCCCGGGCAAGAAGGTCCAGCGGCAGTTCAAGCCGGACATGGAGCACGAGGCGCACCAGTGGCTCGAAGAGGAACGGCATCTGGTGGAACTGGACCGCAAGAACATCCAGGAATGGGTCCATCCGTCAGAACGCCGCCGCAGGAAGCGCGCGAGCCTTATCTCGTTCGAGGATTACGTGACCCGGTGGGCGGAAGGATACCGGCTGCCGAACGGCGAGAGGATAGCCGGCGGCACGCGCCGGAACCTGTATCTCGACATCGCGCACTTCATGCCGGGCTTCAAGGGCAAGCTCCTGACCGAGATCACGCCGACGGACATCAAACGCTGGTATGACGCACCGCACCCCGAGGGGCAATGGGTGTTCCGTCGCTCATGCATGCGTCTGAAGGCGGCGTTCGCCAGCGCCACGAAGATGGGCATGGACGGCTCCCCACCGTTGATCCGCGACAACCCGTTCATCCTGCCCATACCGCCAGCACCACGATCCGCCAGGGAGGACGTTCCACCGGTCACGCCGCTGGAACTCAAGCTGATCGCGGAGAGCATGCCCGACTACACGAGACTGGCGGTGATACTCGCCACGCTCGTCGGAGGCCTCCGTTGCGGCGAGCTGTGCGGCCTACAGATCAAGGACATCGACCTGAAGACCAAACGCCTGACCGTGCGCCATTCCGTCAACAGGGGCTATGCGGATCGTGGTTCGACACGCATCGCCAGGACCAAGACCGACTCCAGCCGGCGCACCGTGCCCATCCCCGACGGGCTCGTTCCCCTGATTCACGACCATCTGCTCAGGCACTGCGAATGGACGGACCCGGAAGCCATGGTCTTCCGCCCCAGACGAGCCTCGGTGATGAGCCAGACCACCCTGGAAGCCCAGTTCCGCAAAGCCAGGGAGAAAGCCGGCCGCCCCGACCTGACCTTCCAATCCCTGAGGGCGAGTCACGCGACCTTGCTCATGCTCAAGGGCGGCACCTTGCGGGAGGTCATGGACGAACTCGGCCACGTCAGCGAGAAGGTCGCCATCAAGCACTTCCAGCGCATCGTCGCCCGACACCGCAACCAGATCGTCAACCAACTCGCCGAAGACTTCATCAAAGCAGCGCAATGACCACATATGGACGAATACGGATTGAGGTGCCCTGTTGCCCGGTGTATACAGAACTATTCCCAATCCGGAATAGTTCTGTATACAATAGGAATATGGCTATCAGAACGAATCGGACGCTGCTCACACGGCGGGAAGCCGCCCCCCCCCCCCTGCCTCAGGT
>OAZZ01000774.1_pt1 | contig 16705 bp, 13 predicted proteins | sample 1495051 | NCBI WGS metagenome assembly OAZZ01 (sample SAMEA2579977, study PRJEB22360) | human gut metagenome
CGAGCGAAGCATATTGGTCAAATGCAGATTATCAAACATAGCCACCTCCTTCCTGCTTCGGTAAGTCGATACCGATTGCAAAAGCATCAAAATGGAAGTGACGTAAGAATCGGTCCACATCCTCCTGCGTGTACCAATACTTGTCACCTTCACGGGAATAGCCGAGATATCCGTTGTCCCGTAATTTCTTCAGATACTTCTCCTTGATTCCCAATTTCGCCATCAAGGATTTGTTGTCATACAGACAATGCGCTGTCACCTTGTTTGCGGATGGCAGTTTTTCCTGTCGTTCCACTATGCAGAGAATCTTTTCCAGCAATTCTCTTTCGCATATACTCTCTACCTTTAATTTCTTTGCCATAGTAAATCTTATTATGGCTTTCCAATCCTGATGCACACTCGGACTTCAAGCCGGGTTATCTTGCCGTGACACGACTGTGCACATCGTCCCACGACTGCGGCGAAGGTAGAGAGTCCTTAGAACCTAAGAAGTTAGCATAGATTATATAACAGGTTATTCCTAATGTTAGACTAATATTAGGACACAGGACTTAACAGCCTGACTATAAGTAAAAAGAGTAGCCGGAAGGCTACTCAAAAAAGATGTCGATTTTCTGAAAATTTTTCGGCACGGTCAGGTCTTTTCTGTTTTGACGAGACTGCCCTATGTCAGAAGTGTCAAATAATGCACATAATTCAGTGTCAGGGAAGAGTTCCATTCCGAATTTCCAATAGGTCTTTGTTTCCATTTTAAGACGCTCCGGATAATCTCCGCAATAAATCCGACCACACATATACGCCAACAGAACTTTTGATTCTGTCCACTTATAATGGGAGCCTTCTTCTTTCATATAGCTCGCCTCTATTGCTTTGGCAAAGACTTTCTCCGCAAGTTCCGTTTTCAGTTGTCCGGTCAATACGATTCCGGTTTCATTATTATCGGCCGAATACGCATTTGAAGCCGAAGTTACAACGGGAATACTCTGATTTTCTTTTTCCCTTTGTTTGGAATAGAGTTTTTCCGCACCTAAAATCAACAATGCCGATCCGATTATTATCAGGACTATACTTGTAATCACAGGCAGATTTGGAACATCCCCATCAATGACATCTACATATCCGAATCCGACACTGAATAGTACTCCAAGAAACATACAGATTGCAGCTGCCCAAAGAATGGTTCTCTGGTACCGTTTGAATATAGTCGCCAACACTAATATCAATATAAAGAATCCTATAAATAGGAATGTTATCTGTAACATTGTCATTTTCACTCATTCATTACATTGTGAATAATCATATTATCTCTAACGAAATAAAATCTTCCTTCAATCTTGCCACCTCTGCCGAAAGCGTTTCCGGAAGGAATTTGGCATAGACCTTTTCGGTGACATCCGTACTACCATGTCCAAGCAAACGGCTGACTACGGACATTGACAAACCTTTGTTCAAGGCGAATACCGCAAAAGAGTGTCTTGCCACGTGCATTGACAAGTTGAAAGGCAAGCCGATTTGTTCACCGACAACAGTCAACGACTGGTTGATACATTTGGTCGCATTGTTGCGCGCTTTATATAGAGCTTCCGCATCATCCAAATCCAAAGATTCCTTCACAAGATTGAAAACATATTTACACCCTTCACGCTTTTCCTGCCATTGCTGCAAGATGTGCAATGCCGGTTCTGTAAGTGGAATCACGTGACGTTTGTTCGTCTTAATCATAATCTTTCGCAACTCTTTCCGGGCAAAGTCAATATGTTTCCATTGTAAGGTCATCACATCGACAACACGAAGTCCGCAAGCGTGGAAAGCAAAGAAAAACATTTCCAGAAACTCCTTGCGTCGTTCTTCAGTACAACTGCGATAATAATCCAATAATGCTGTCAGTTGTTCTTTACTCAGGTACTTGTCATCAAACTCGGTTCCCTCATCAGTAAGTGATATTTTCGATGCTATCCGCATGTCCTGAATCCTCGCATTGACAGCACTATCAATCATTTTCAGTTCCGAAGCATAAGCACATGCTTTAAGGATAGGAGTCAAGGCATGATTGATAGTTGCATCGCTATTCAGCTTTATCTCCCGACGCCACTTTATATATTCATCAATCAGTTCAACAGAAATTTCTCCGAGATAGATACTGTCTTGTTTGTAAGTTCCTTTCTTTGTAGCCCGAAGGAAAGTTTGAAAGATATTCATTCCACTCTTGCCGTTTTCATATCGGCTCTTACCGATACGGTTCCTGGAATAATCTGATTCGAGCCTTTCCATGACAAATTCAACAAAGTCCTTTCCTTTATCATCCCGTGCAATCGGTTTGTCAGCTAAAAAATCGGATATGACATGAGTTGTAATTTGATTCGGGTTCTTCTGCTGATATTCAGCCAGTAATGAATCAATCTTGTCAACCCTTGCAAGCAACAGACTGTTGATGCGATTGGCTTCCGGGCCATAGCTCGCCCTGACTCCGCCACGCCCCTTGTTGGCTTTCTCGTTCCAGTCTCCAAGCCGGACAAAGATATTCATACCCTTGCGTATCACCTGTCGGTTCCAGGTATATTCAAGTTGGACAAGATACTGTTTAGCAGGATCTATCTCACCCCTGACATGCAGGCGGTAGCGCCCCAATGGATATAATCTTTTCGGTCTTCCCATACTGAAGGATGTTTGAAATTAAAAATCAGAGGTTGCGGCAATACTCACAAACCTCTGTAAAGGTAGTGAATTTTGTCCAAACAAATCACAAATCATCCTCCCAAAATTGCATTTTATCCAAACAAACCGCACCATTTGAGGCGGTCAAACGCCGTTGTCCAAACAAATTAAATCCCCACCAATCTAATTGATTGACAGGGATTTAATCTTAAATTTTTCGATTATTTTCCTCTAATACTCCTCCTCGTTGAAAAAGAAATCCTCCTTGCTCGGATAATCCGGCCAAATGTCTTCTATACTTTCATAGATTTCGCCTTCATCTTCCATTTCCTGCAAATTTTCGATCACTTCCAACGGAGCACCCGAACGCATTGCATAGTCAATCAACTCATCCTTCGTAGCAGGCCAGGGAGCATCCTCTAACTTCGAGGCCAATTCTAATGTCCAGTACATAGTTTCCTTATTTTTAAAGTAAATACTTTTCTTTCGTTCTCTAATTAGTCGCAAAAGTATAATAAATTATTTCATTTGCAACTTTTATCCCAATAAATTTCTTCTGTTTTAGTTAATTGATTTAACTTTCGGGCCAAAATGAATAAATAATCAGATAAACGGTTGACAAATGCTGTTACACGGACATCTATGTCACATTCCTCAGCCAGCGCAAGAATGCGTCGTTCGGCACGACGGCACACCGTCCGGCAAATGTGCCCAACGGCTGCTCCACGATCACCTCCCGGCAGAATAAAAGCATTCAAAGGAGGAAGCTCATTGTCTATTACGTCAATAGCCTGCTCCAACATCCGGATATCTTCATCCTCTATACGACTTTCCATACGCAACTTGGTCTGTGCCTGATCCGTTGCCAGATACGAACCGACTGAGAATAATTTATTTTGTACATGAAAAATGATTTTCTTATCCTCCTCGTCCGCCAGATACGTTTGCAACAGTCCCAAATGGGAATTCAGTTCATCTACTGTGCCATAGGCCTCAAGCCGTATATGCGTTTTCGGCACCCGGGTTCCACCTACCAATGATGTGGTTCCCTTATCACCTGTTTTGGTGTATATCATACTTTTCTTCATGATTCCAGTTATAAGAAATTTACAATATAATGCTGTTTATACCTTGCTTTATCAAAAAAGACCAATCCTATGTCATATAAATCAAAAGTGATACCCGTCGACTCACTGGCTACAATTTGCTCCCACCATTTCCGTTTTTCCCTCGACTCATGAATTCCTCCGACAATAAAGCAGCTGCGAGGTCCGGCATAAGGAAGTACCAGTTCAAAAACTTCTTTATAAAAAGGAGTATGCCCTATATGCAGACAATCTAATGTATGCACCTCCGACAGTTTCTCCTCCAGTTGGCGAGAGGTCTTTGTCCAATCCCTGCCTTTCAAGGTGACGGAGTCCATAGTATGACACGCAGCCCGCATATATCCTATGGATGCCCCATTACCAATCCCCACTTCAATCAATGACTTTGGTCTGAAATAATTAACCAACCGGAATAGTAAACGGTTCACTTTTCTTCGATAATGTGGTAAATAAGCAGGAAATCCCCTTTCTTTCAATACCCGATAAGCATAGTAGTGATATTTTTCATAAACGACAGAAGTAATCAGAAAAAAATCAGACGGAGAGTGTACTCCGTAACCACAACGGTGACGGAAACGACTGCACCAATTCCATATACGATGAAGAAAAAACATATTTCTCAGCTTTATTAAGTGACACAAAGATAAAAGATTACCCGACAATACCGAAATAAAATACTATTTTTATTTTATATACTGAAGATCAAACTCTTACATTTAAATTATAACTCGGTTCATGACCTGTACGCTTTGTCGAACAGGACAAAGGTAGCGATTATTTTAATCTAGCATCACTCATCCTCAATTTTTTCTCCTCTCCAAAACCGCCATGAACTTCGAGAACTGCGGGAAGGTCGGTTCGCCCATGTAAGCGACGTAGAACTCCTTCTTGCCGCAGTCCTTATCGCCGGACACAACCATCGGATAGACTTTGCGGATTTTTTCTCGGCCTTCAGCGCGGCCGCTTTCTCCTTAATCTGGGCTTCCTACTCCAGCGTAAGATTCTTATCTTCCATTTTTGCGTGATATTTGGTTACAAAAAAGAATTGTATGCTTCTGTAAGAAAAGTTTATAGTTTTATGACTGCAAAGATACAAGGTCAAGTCCGTTGACTCTATTTTCTCTAACAACCAGCTAATTTTCAAATATTTCAAAGAACTATTGCGATTTTTTTAGTGGACACTAATGATATGCAAAAGGTATTTTGAAAGCTTTAAGATATACTCTTGACCAGATATTCTACATTTTCTGACCAGTTTTTAGTCGTTTTTGCCAATAAAAGGACAGTAATATATATATATTGCTTTTATTTTCAACATCTCCCAATTAATTAACCATTAAATTTGCGATATAACCATTAAATTTTATATGCTTATGAAGACAAGATTGCTTATCTTATTATTATTCCTATATGTAGGAGGAAATCTAGTGGCCCAAAATGCTACAATTACGGGTGTTGTCACAGATAATGAGACTAAAGACTTCTTAATTGGCGCAACTGTTATGCTAAAAGGGTCGAATAAGGGAACAATAACAGATGCCAATGGGCAATATACCTTATTTATACCTAAAGGCAAGCAGACAATCCAATTCTCTTTCATTGGATATCAGACACAAGACTTTGATATAGATCTTAAATCTAATGAAGTGAAGACACTGAACCTTGTTATGCGTCCGGATAATCATATGTTGAAGGAAGTAGTGATCAGTGCTCAAGCCAAAGGGCAGACAGCGGCAATTAAAAGTCAGTTAAATGCAACTGGTATTATGAATGCTGTATCTGAAGAAAAGTTGCATGAACTTCCTGATGTAAATGTTGCTGATGCTATTGGTCGTCTTCCCGGTTTAATGATCCAGCGTGATGGAGGAGAGGGTCAAAAAATCATCATACGTGGTTTGGATCCTAAGTATAACTCGATAGCTATTAACGGTATGAATGCGCCATCAACAAGTAGCACCGATCGGAGTACTGACTTGAATATGATTTCACCGGACATGATTGCTGGGGCTGAAGTATTGAAAGCCAGTACGGCCGACAAGGATGCCGACGGATTGGGAGGAACAGTAAACCTAATAATGAAAGATGCCCCAAGAGACTTCAAACTAAATGTAACCGGAGAAACAGGCTACCATTCACAAATTAATGGAATGGGGCGGTATAAAGGTGGTATCATGGCGAGCAATCGATTTTTTAACGAAAGATTAGGTGTCATATTTACCGCAAGTGCTGACCAGACAGACCGGAGCAATGATACATTTAATGCAGCTTATAAAGTAAATGGCAATACGCCTACTCCAGGGTTTGATTACACGAAACCATGGATTACAGGGGTTAGTCTGGAATCAAATTTAGAAAAGCGTCAACGCTTTAATGTAAACCTGAATATGGATTTCGACTTGGGAAAAGGGTCTAAACTCAAAATGTCTAATCTCTTTAGTAGAATGAACAGAGATCGTGATATTCGTCAAAAACGTTATGATTTAGAAGGAACCCGATTGAGATTTCAACAAACAGACCGTGATTCACATAATACCAATATTACCAATATGTTGCAAGGCGATTTCAATGTTTTGGGAGCAACTTTGAATCTCGGAGTGGGACGTAGTAGCTCGCGCACAAGAACCCCATACGATCACCAAATGCAATTCCGGCTGAATGCCCCCTTTACAGCCGATATCGATGCATTATCTTATCAACCTCCTTATTTAATAGCTAATTCTAAATTCGTTAAAGAAGATGATCTTACACAATACTATCTGTATGAAACTATTTTTAACACAGAGTTTGCCAAAGAAACAGAATACAGTGCATGGCTAGATTTAAAGAAGCCTTTTAGTTTCAGCGAAAAGGTCAATGGATACATTAAAATCGGTGGAAAATTCCGTCAAAAAGAGAGAAGTCTTGAAACTGCTCGTAGATATAGACGTATGGATTTGTCTGAAGGAGCTGATCCGGTATTCGAGAATATGCCTGATTTAACTCCATCATCTTTCAAAAATACCTATATAGGTATCACTGATTTCTTAGACGCTGATTATAAGCCTCATGATTTTTTAAACAATAAGTATAAGGACTTATGCATTAATTTTGCACTGGATCATAATGCCATGAGAAACTTTTATAATATAAACCAAGATATATATGGTAAGATCCTTACTACAAAAATCCTAAAAGACTATGATGGGAATGAGAATCTTTGGGCAGGATATATTATGGGTGAAATAAATTTTGGCAAGTATGTTACATTTATACCAGGTGTACGCTATGATTTTTCTCACCTGAAGTACAATGCATACAGTGGCTCTAATGTTCCTGACAATGAAGAAAAAGAACATGAGTTTGAATATGAAAAGAGTAATGATTCCGACAAATATGGATATTGGCTACCACAAATCCATTTGCGTGTAAAGCCAACAAATTGGATGGACATCAGGCTGGCATACACTGAAACACTATCAAGACCTGATTATAATCTGCTTGCTCCACGAACAATCATAAAACCGAATGTGAATGAAGTAACATGGAGCCGTACTAATTTAAAGCCTGCTTTATCTCGAAATTATGATGTTATATTGACGTTCTATCAACCGGATTATGGGCTGTTTACTATTAGTGGATTTTATAAAGATATTAAAAACTTTACTTATACTCGCTCTGCCTATATGTTGAATGGTACAGTGACGGATCCTGCTAATTTTGACTTACCTATGAGTTTGTCAGGTGGTAGCATTACCTATCCTTTAAATAGTCCATATAATGCAACGTTGAAAGGATTGGAATTTGATTTGCAACTGCAGTTCCGCAAAATGAGGAATTTCATGAAAGGTGTGGTATTCAGTGCTAATCTTACCCTTATGGATTCTAAAATGAACTACTTTGAAACGTTGAAGTCAAGAATTAAAAATCCGGATTTTACTCCTGGAGGTACTGAGAAGCCATTCCTTCCAACCAACTCTGACATTATATATACAGACCGGTTGTTAAAGCAACCTTCCCTACTATTCAACGTTTCTTTGGGATATGATTACAAAAAATTCTCAGGCAGAATATCTTGCAACTATCAAGACGGAGTGTTGATTGCAGAACAGCACCGCCAAGATGCAGCTGATGTGGAATCTACGCGTCCATTCGTGAAATGGGATATGCAGTTGAAATATAGTTTGACCAGACAATTCTCTCTGTATGCTACTTTATCCAACTTTACACAATCTTCCGATCGTAAACGTCGTGATATAACGAACTATCCGTCCAGAGTTGAATACTATGGTTCGGCTGCATACATCGGCTTTAAATACGACATCTTTAAATAAACATTACTCCACTAAAACACTAAAGTTATGAAACTATATAAAATATATTCTAGAGCTATAGGATTACTTTTCGCATTATCACTCTTGTGTGTCGGCTGCGAGAATGAAGATATACTCGATATTAATGATTTGGAAATCTCTCCAAGTAATCCTGAGAGTGTAATTATTGTAGAACCGGATGATGGTATTACGTCGGTCAACGCTTTAACCAAAGCTATTAATGAAAATGGAGATGCAACATATATATTGCGTCGTGACGGAGTTTACTATATGGAAGGCAAGAATGTCTTCAAACATAATGTTGTAATTAAGGCCGAAAATGGTTCTGGCAAAATGCCTATCATACAACCTATTTGTGACGCGCAAGGAGCCTTAAATGCTGATATGATCCGTTTGGAAGGTAACGCCACTTTTGAGAATATCTATATCATAGGTAAAGATGCGGCAACTGGTAACCTCATGCAGCGTTTATTTCGTATTGACGAATCAAATGTGAGACTAAAATTTGACAATTGTTTTATTGACCATTGCAGGAACTTCTGTATTCGTACTGACAATGTCAATAATAAAATTTATCTGAATAACTCTACCATTCGTAATTTAGCTCTCACAAGTGATCCAGCCAATGGCAGATTGATAGATTCACGTGGAAACGAGCAAGATAGTATTGTTATCAATAATTGCTATGTTTATAATAACACTGCCCATATTGTACGATTTGACAATGTAGTCACAAACTATTTTGGAATTAAGCACAGTACATTCTATAATGTTGGGCACCATATACAAATAAACTATGCTATCAAAGTTGAAATAGAGAACAATATTTTCGCTAATGTAGGGTGGAAATCGAGTGCCGAGAGTAATGTGTTTTGGCAAATTTCAATACCCAAGAAAGATGAACGTGCTCAGGATATCAGTATGAGTATTTGCAATAACAATTTATTTTTCTCTGAGGAATTTGAAAGACTGTTTGCCCAATACCCACAGAATTTGAAGCGTACTACACTCTCTGACGATGGCTATCAACTGATAGAAGAAGGTAAACTGACTTTTAAAGATAATTTCTCGGAAGTACTGACTTTTGATTATCCGCCTGTTTTGCCAATGGAATATATTGACAAGTTTTTTGAGAATATGGGAAGTAATATGTCCAAATGGGCAGATCTTCCATTTTATGTTGACGAAGACGGAGTAGAAGGTATTGAAGCAGGAAAGACATTCACATTTCATTATTCAACCTCTTCCAAATCAGCAACAGCTTCCACAACCCAAGGACCTATTGGAGCATCGTTTTAAAACTAAAAGAAAATGAAGAATATACTATTGATATTTTTAGCAGTGTTATACTCTGCTTGCATATCGGCTCAAGAAGGAGATAGTAAGAAGGTTAAAGACAGAGTACATCCCTATCTGATAATGACAACAGAAGATGAATCTGTCATCCGTTCTGCTATACAAACAGATGGAGTGTGGAAGGAATATCATGCCATCATGCTAGAAGAGGCCGACAATATTCTTGGCAAGCCTAATTGCCAAAGAGTTATTCTTGGCAGAAGATTGCTTGAAGTGTCGCGTGAATGTTTGCGCAGGACGTTACTTTTAGGATATGCCTACAGAATGACTGGTGAAGTGAAATATGCCAAACGGGCAGAAAGTGAATTAGACAATGCCGCAGATTTTGTTGATTGGAATCCATCTCACTTTCTGGATGTAGCTGAAATGACTACAGCTATGGCTATCGGATATGACTGGCTTTACAATTTTATCAGTGATCAGACTAAGCTTAAAATAGAAAAAGCTATAGAAACCAAAGGTTTGAATCCATCATTAGACAGCCAATATAATAGCTGGCTCTATCGAAATAATAATTGGAATCAGGTATGTAATGGAGGAATAACACTTGGTGCCTTGGCTATTTATGATAAAATTCCAACTCTTGCTGAAGAGTTGATCAATCGGGCTGTTCAGTCTGTTAAACGACCTATGTCCGTGTATGCGCCTGATGGTGCGTATGCCGAAGGCTATTCCTATTGGGGATATGGAACGACTTACAACCTCCTCTTAATTGATGCTTTGGAAAATGTTATGGGAACAGATTATAATCTTTCTCAGGAACCAGGTTTCTTGAATACTGGAAAGTTTATCCAGAACATGTTACTTTCTGATGGCAAATCCTTCAACTATGGAGACTGTTCATCATCTGGTCGCGTAAGTCCTGCTATGTTTTGGTTTGCTGATAGGACTGCCGATAAAGATATACTTTGGAGTGAGAAATACCAGTTTAGCCTGTCTTCTAAAAAGAGTATCAGGTCCTATCGATATGCTGTACTGGCTCTGATATGGGGCGCTTCCACTTCTATGGATAATCTGCCTAAACCAACTCAAAGAATGTGGGTATCGAGTAAAACAACCACTCCTGTCGCCCTTATGCGGACTACTTGGGATTATCAACATGGATTATCCATTGCGCTCAAGGGAGGGACAGCACAATCAGGACACACACATTTGGATGCCGGTTCTTTTATCTTTATCAGTAAGGACACTCGCTGGAGTACGGATTTAGGTCCTCAGGATTACAACTCATTAGAATCCAAAGGCATTGATTTGTGGAATAAGAGTCAGGAATCTGATCGTTGGAAAGTGTTTAGATACAATAACCTGGCTCATAATACACTTTCTTTTGACAATAAATATCAAAATGTGAATGGTTATGCAACGATTACAGATTTTTCGGATAATGAAAACTACATGTATGCTATTGCAGATCTTACAAAGATATACGAAGGTCAAGCAAAGGAAGTAAAAAGAGGAGTAGCTATCGTTGATTCTCACTACGCCGTTGTTAGGGATGAAGTAAAGACATTGGGACAGCCTACTGTTATTCGCTGGAATATGGTGACGGAAGCTCAACCTGCTATTATAGGAGAGCATACAATACAACTATCCCAGAATGGAGAAAAACTGTTATTGGAGGTGGAATCTCCGGCAAAGGTCAGAATGAAAACTTGGAGTGCGACATCACCCAACAGTTGGGATGCTAAAAATCCGGGGGTGACGTTCGTTGGGTTTGAAGCTGAACTGCGGCCCAATACAACAGAAGTATTACAAGTTAAACTCATACCGGAAGGTTATTTCGATTCCAGCAAAGAAATAATGCCGTTAACTGATTGGAAAAATAACTAACAATAAAACTATATGAAGAAAAAGATATTGATTTTGGCAGGACTAGTAATAGGACTACTCTTATCATCATGCAATAATAATAGTAATGATATGATGAGTTCTGTGATAGAAAAAGGATTAAAACGTAGCATTGAACAGTCTGAATTTATGGCTGGCAGGCTGATGGATCAGCCCGACAGGCTTCCAAAAACTACAGAGAAAGACGGAACTCTTGTTACGTCAGATACGCATTGGTGGTGTAGTGGTTTTTTTTCAGGAACTTTATGGATGCTTTATGAAGCTACCGGGAATGAGACACTGAAAAAATATGCAGAAAACTATACGATGCGTATTGAAAAGGAGCAATATGCTTTAGATACGCATGATTTAGGCTTTATGATGAACTGTAGTTTTGGAAATGGTTACAGAATAACAGGAAATGAAAACTATAAAAAAATCCTGTTACAAAGTGCCCGGTCATTGGCAACACGCTATAACGAAAATATAGGAGTTATTCGTTCATGGGATAATAAGCCTAAATGGATGTATCCTGTAATTATTGACAATTTAATGAATTTGGAACTATTAGAAAATGCATATAAATTATCACAGGACTCATTGTTTGATAAGATTGCAAACAGCCATGCTACGATAACTATAACAAATCATTTTCGTCCGGATTATAGTTCATGCCATGTTGTAGATTATGATACCATAACTAATAAAGCGCTCAAGATGGATACCCATCAAGGATATTCAAGTACTTCGGCATGGGCACGTGGACAAGCATGGGGATTGTATGGCTATACAATGATGTATAGAGAAACCCAGAACGAAAAATATCTTCAGCAAGCCATTAACATTGCGAAGTTTATCTTGCACCACCCAAACCTTCCGGAAGACAAGATACCTTATTGGGATTTTGATGCACCTAATATTCCGGACGAACCGCGGGATGCTTCTGCTGGAGCTATCATAGCATCCGCTCTGTTAGAATTGGGTCAATACGTCAATGATGATAAGCTTTCTAAAGAATATCAGTCTGTAGCCGCTCAACAACTGAGAACACTCTCGTCAGACGAGTACCTGGCGGCTCCCCGGACAAATGGTGGGTTTATTCTTAAGCATTCTGTGGGGAATAAACCTCGAAACAGTGAAGTTGATGCTCCACTTACGTATGCCGATTATTATTATGTAGAAGCGTTACTCAGATATAAGAAACTGTTGCAATAGGTATTCGGCCAATTATATAAGAATGCGGGTTAGGACGGTTAAGACAATCCAACCTGCATTTTATTTATAAACAACACTTAATAGCTACCATGAAAAAGAAATTGGTTTATTTGTTTTTACTATTATGGGTCTGCTGCAATCAAGTACAGATTGCACGTGCCCAGTTTGCTATGACAAACGTATATGGACGGAAATATGTACTATTAAATGGGAAATGGGATGTAATCATAGATCCTTATCTGCATGGGCATAAAGACTCTATCTATAAGGATAAACCTTTAAAAAGTAAGTCCGATTTCAAAGAATATGCTTTTGAAGGAGGAGTGCGGCTTAATGTACCGGGTGACTGGAATTCTCAATATCCGGAATTAAAATATTATGAAGGTACAGTATGGTACGCAAGGCATTTCAGTATAAAAAGGAATTCTGACGAAAATGTATTTCTGTATTTCGGGGCAGTAAATTACCAATGCACTGTATATCTGAATGGAACCAAAGTGGGGGGACATGAAGGAGGATTTACTCCATTTCAGATAAATGTAACAGACTGTATTGTTTCTGGAGACAATTTTCTTGTATTGGAGGTTAATAACTATAGAAATAAAGATGCGATACCTGCTTTACTCTATGACTGGTGGAACTATGGTGGCATAACTCGGGATGTTATGATTGTGAAAACTCCCCAACTCTATATTGACCATTATTTTATACAGTTAGACAAATATAAGCCGGATCTGATTCATGTCAAAGTGCAACTTTCTGAAAAGCGTATAAATGAAAATATCCGAATTACTATTCCCGCTTTAAATGTACTTCGACAGTTGAGCACAGATAGTACAGGTATGGCACAGGCTTCCATAAAAGTTAAGCGGTTACAACGTTGGTCACCGCAAACGCCCCAGCTATATCAGGTTCAACTGGCTACTCGCAGCGATACTATTAAAGAGGAACTCGGATTTAGAAATCTTTATGTCAAAGGGAAACAAATTTATCTGAATGGTAATCCTGTTTTTATGAAGGGTATCAGTTTTCATGAAGAAATAGCTCAGAGACAAGGTAGAGCTTTCTCTCAGCAAGACGCAGTAGCTCTGTTATCCGAAGCAAAGGCATTGGGAGCAAATTTGATACGACTGGCACATTATCCTCAAAATGAATACATCGTAAGACTTGCTGAAACAATGGGTTTCATGCTTTGGGAAGAAATACCACTTTGGCAAAATATAGATTTCACTAATAAAGCAACTTTGCAGAAAGCATTGACTATGCATACTGAAATGATAATGAGAGATAGAAACAGATGTGCTTTGACATTTTGGGGAATTGCTAATGAAACCAGTCCCTCCAAGCCGCGCAACAGTTTTCTAAAAGAAATTATAAATAATTGTCAAAAGATGGACACCACCCGTTTACTTACTGCTGCTTTTGATAAGGTGAAGTGGAATGGTGATACCCAAACATTTGAGTTGGAGGATACACTTACAGAATATCTGGACGTTATATCTATTAATAAATACATGGGATGGTATCATCCGTGGCCAATCAAGCCGTCTGAAATTAGCTGGAACATCTGTCCTGATAAACCGCTTTTTATTTCCGAATTTGGCGGAGAAGCATTATACGGCCAGTCTGGAGATGCTACAGTAGCGAGTTCTTGGAGTGAAGAATATCAGGAACAGCTGTATAAGGACAATTTAGAAATGTTTATCTCTATTCCTAATTTGACAGGTATAGCCCCTTGGATTTTGTTTGATTTTCGTTCTCCTTATCGTTTTCATCCGCTCAATCAAAATGGTTGGAATCGAAAAGGGTTAATTTCAGATCAAGGATATCGCAAAAAAGCATGGTATGTGATAAATGAATTCTATAAAAGACATTAACTTTTAAACATCTCACAATGAATATCCATATACTTTTTTTACTGAGTGTTGCAACTATTGCACAAGTATCAATTGCGACGGCACAGCCTACGCCTAGAGTCAATATTTTGTTTTGTGTAGCTGATGATGCAGGTCACATGAGTGCTTATGGGGTTCCATGGATAAATACACCAGCATTTGATACCGTGACTCGCAATGGACTTCTATTTAATAAAAAAGGATCCTAATTGCATGGTCAATTTGATTCAAAAGAAGGAACATACTTGCATAAAAGATAGAATGGAAGAAGAAATGACCAGACGATTATTGGATCAAAAAGATCCGCGAATGTATAATAAGGGGGATATCTTTGATAAATATCCGGACACCAGCGAAGCCCATGACTTTTGGCACAGGATAAGGAACGGAGAACGAGTACCGACAGATTGGATTAATATTTCTGATTTTGAAGAAGACTTTCCACAATAAGAGCTTTTCTTGTAAAAAAAGAAAATAAAAGAGTATCTATATGATATTTCATCCGCAGATGACACAGATCTATAATAGTAAATAATTGCTATATCTGAAGAATATCTGCGGATATCAAACTGGTTATTCTGTTCCTATATCTTTTTCTGAATAGAATATTGTTTCGGAGTCATACCAAACTCTTTCTTAAAGCTTTGCCCGAAATAGCGTTGATCTGAATATCCAACCATATAACATATTTCTGAAACAGGATGGGAAGTTTGTTTTAGCAGTTCTGCTGCCCGTCGCATGCGCCTTTTTCTGATTAAATCACTTGGTGACAAATTTGTGATTTCCATAGTTCTTCGATATAAAGTAGAGCGGCTTATATTTAATAAACTAGCCAATTTATCAATATTAAACTCAACATCTGCTATGTTATCTTCTATAACGTTGATGATATTAGCAACGAATTTGTCGTCATCTGATGTGATAAGTACTTCTTTAGGATCCATAATCAACTCTTTCCGAATGTTCTCTTTGATTGCTGTACGTACATCAAGTAGCTGTCTTATTCTTGCATCCAGGCTAGCTACATTGAATGGTTTTGCAATAAACACATCAGCCCCTGCTTCATATACCTTCTGCTCCGTTATTTCAGAAGAAAGTGAGGAAATGAAAATGACGGGGATTGCTGATAATATCTGGTATTCCTTCATTTTGCGACATAGCTCAAATTTATAGTCGTCTTCTTTTACCACATCAAAAATAACTAGAGAGGGTGTTTTGTCGAGTATGTGCTTTATGCCGGTAGCAGCTGTGTTTAGTGATACGTTAAACTTATGTTGGAAAACAGACTTTATGAAGAGGTCTATGTCTTTGTCTCCCTCATACAGATAAATCACTGGCAAAGTTTTATCCGAATCAATATTCAATTCATCCACAGTTCTATCTTTTTGAACAGTTACAGGTAATAACAGTGATACAGATTGTGCTTTATCCAATGTTTTCATTTCTCTTACACTATAATGGGAGTCGCCTAATAACAAGTCGAAAGTATATTCCCTCATCCGGTTTTCTTCGATATTACGTATGGATAGTTCGCTATGATGCACTTTTAGATAATCGTATGCAATGAAAAAGCGAGTATTTAACTCTTGTACATTAGACTCGCCTTCTCCACTTCGGGATGCAATAATACTTACGTTCAGCCTGTAATCATGGGAGTCAAGCATATATTTCACCTCAAGCCTACCATTATCTATTATATAGGAAATAGCATCTTCCATAATATTATATAGAGCTACTTCTATCTTAGTAATGTCTATGATAGTTGTAACAGAAGTCACGTTTCCTTCTATTGAATAAGTTATATGTTTGGTGGCAAACTCATCTAGAAATAAATTACAAATTTCTTGGATAACAGGAATAACATCCACTTTTGATAACTGTACATCATATTCTCCCAAGGATACTTTTTTGAACTCCATCAACTTCGATACTTGTTCCGACAGTTTGAATACATTGCCTGACATCGTATGTAACATACGCTTAATATCTGTATTTGTCAGCTGATCATAATTTTTTAGTAAATATTGCAGAGGCGCATAAATCAGAGTTAAGGGTACCTTAAAACCATATGACAAACGAGTGTAATAGTCTAATTTCCACTTAGACAAAGCATCCTTGTGCCGCAATTTAGAACCTAAATTAAAGTTTCGGACAACTAATAGTAAAATGCCTGCAACTATGGTTACATATAAGGAGTAGGCCCACCAAGTTCTCCATGGTGCCTTTTCTACCACAATCTCAATAGTCCGTATATTGTCCATCCAGATACCCGAAGCATTAGTTGATTTTACTTTAAATTCTTATCAATTTGATGGATTAATTTGAAAGACAAACGCTTATG
>OAZZ01000806.1_pt1 | contig 16076 bp, 10 predicted proteins | sample 1495051 | NCBI WGS metagenome assembly OAZZ01 (sample SAMEA2579977, study PRJEB22360) | human gut metagenome
TTACTGTGCATCCTTCCCTTCCAAGACTGGCTGTCAATGGACGAGGAAGTCCGCTATCCCGATGTCAATGCGGAACGTATCAATGTGCCCGCCAATCCAAGGCATTACTGGAGGTACCGTATGCATCTCACTTTAGAAGAACTAATAAAGAACAAGAAGTTCAATGAAAAGCTGGTGGAAATGATTGACACTGCCGGCAGATTTTAAGCATCCGCCACAGACAGCCCCGGAGCTGTCTGTGGTGAATCTCCATTCCAACGATAATCAATAACACACATACCATGAAAAAAATTCCCGATTTAGGTTTCTGGAAACTATGGAATATCAGTTTCGGATTCTTCGGTGTACAGATAGCATACGCCCTGCAAAGCGCGAATATCAGCCGTATCTTCTCCACTTTGGGAGCAGACCCGCATAGTTTAAGTTATTTCTGGATACTGCCTCCGCTGGCAGGAATTATCGTCCAGCCCATCATAGGCGCACTGAGCGACCGTACTTGGACACGTTTCGGACGGCGTATTCCTTATCTGTTTATAGGAGCCTTGGTTGCCGTTTGTGTGATGTGCCTGCTCCCCAATGCGGGCAGTTTCGGGATGACGGTCAGTGCGGCCATGGTGTTCGGCCTGATATCACTGATGTTCCTGGATACCTCTATCAATATGGCCATGCAGCCTTTCAAGATGATGGTGGGCGATATGGTGAATGAAAAACAAAAAGGACTGGCTTACTCCATTCAGAGTTTTCTCTGTAATGCCGGCAGTCTGGCAGGATATCTTTTCCCGTTTATTTTTGCCGCCATCGGCATCAGTAACATTGCTCCCAAAGGTGTTATTCCCGATTCTGTCATCTATTCTTTCTATATCGGCGCATTGATACTGATTCTTTGTGTGATCTACACTTCGGCCAAAGTGACGGAGTTCCCTCCCGAAGAGTATGAGGCCTATCACGGCAGCACCCATGAGGACAAGAAAGAAAAGACAACGATGCTCAAGCTGCTGGTCAAGGCTCCCAAAGCCTTTTGGACAGTAGGACTGGTACAGTTTTTCTGTTGGGCCGCTTTCATGTTCATGTGGACTTACACCAACGGAACAGTGGCCTTGAATGTGTTTGACACACCGGTTATAGAAACCATGACAAACGGAGTTTCCCGGATGGTTCTGGATACCCAATCCGTACAATACCAGACAGCGGGGGACTGGGTAGGAATCTTATTTGCCGTCCAAGCCATCGGTTCCGTTATCTGGGCTACGGTCATCCCGATGATTCAGAACCGTAAATTCGCCTACATACTCAGTCTGGTATTAGGAGGCATCGGATTTATCTCCATCTTCTTTATCCACAATCAGTATGTTTTGTTCGCATCCTTTGTGCTGATAGGTTGCGCATGGGCAGCCATGCTGGCCCTTCCCTTTACCATCCTCACCAATGCATTGACAGGAGGACACATGGGAACCTATCTGGGACTGTTCAACGGAACGATTTGCGTTCCCCAGATTGTGGCTGCCTCTTTAGGAGGTATGATACTGAAAATGTTCACCAGTCCGGACAACGTGGCTCCGGAAGTAAATATGCTGGTATTGGCCGGAGTATTTCTGATTATCGGCGCCGGCTGTGTAAGTATTATCAAAGAGAAGGAGTAATTTTTTTAATGTGCTAATGTGACAATGTGCTAAATAACATGTAAGCATTGGCATATTAGCACATTATTAAATATCCATCACTTTCTGTTCAAAAGTCTCCTTGTCTCCTATCGCCTTATTACGCATCTTGCTGCGGTAATTATAAATAGTTGCTAAAGAATATCCCAAGAAATGAGCAATCCGGTTGCTATCAGTTACACCCAGACGGATCAGAGCGAATATACGCAGCTCCGTAGTCAGCAACTCCCCCGATTTCGGATAGATTCTTCCCTCCTCTACCAACAGTTCATTAAAAGACGTAATGAAATGAGGGAATAACTCCAGGAAAGACTTATCAAACTCATTATAAAAATCCTTCCGTTCATCTCGTATGAACTGCTCGGATTTAATCGCTTTAAACAAATCGTCTATACGGGAAGCCATCGCCAGTTTCGCCAAAGAACGACGATAGAACTCCAACTTGTCCAGATAAATCACACACCTGTCCAGATAGCGGGCAATATATACTTCCTTGATCTTCCCCGTCTGTGCCAACTCTGCATTCACTTCCTGCATCTGCTGATTTGCCAGACTCAGATTCTGCCGCATGACTGACAATTTCTTCATCCACCGGTACAGATAAAAAATAGCAGCAAGCAAAAATAAAGAAAGCAAGCTGACACTGATTAAAAGGGTACGGGAAATCTGCCTCTCTTTCTCTTCTTTCAGTTTATAGGCTTTGTCAATAATAGGAAAGAACTGCGTTACCTCAATAAACCGCAAACGGGCATTACAGGCTACAGCATCCTCCATTGAGCAATTCAAATACTTATAGGCACGGTCCAGATCACCCGCCTCATACATCAGCTGGGCCAATTTCTGCAAAGACGCATATTCACGAATAGACGATTCCAAATCTGTAATAGCAGTCAAAGCCAGATAATAAATTTCTTTCTGAATATCCCCCCGCATATCATAAGCCTCGGAAAAAGTATAGTAAATATAACCTTTCTGCCGTTCATCCGGTGTTTCTTTCAATATATCCGACAATATGACCAAAGCAGAATCCACCCAGCCGTTAACGATCTTTTTCTCGGCCCATACAATGCTCCTGTCTACACATGGATCAGTAGCTATAAGAATAGAATCTCTGTAAGCATCGGTCTTTTTCAAGTACTTCACTTTTTCGGCATTATTGGTGGTATAATCGGCCACCCAACCATAATAAGCCCGATAAGTCCGGTAATAATAAGCCAAAGTCCCCCGTTCCAATTCCAACGGATCCACACGTTCCAATTGCTCCAAAGCCTCATTGTACATTCCCATCACTCCCATCACCTCAGCACGGTTAATGATAATCTCGTTCTTCAACTCCGGATGATCCAACAGGGGCAACAAATTCATTTTCCCATTAATATAATACAATGCGGAATCAGCTTGATAATGCAGATAAGAATTAAACAAAGAACCGCAAAGTTCATACTTCTCCCTGTTATCCCCAGAATGGTGAAGACGTTGTTTTAAATCCACAAGCTCTTTTTCCTTCTGAACATGATAAGCGACCTTATTATCAATTATCCGATCTAACTTTCTCAGCACTTCCTCATTGCTGTTTTTATCAGCAAACAATGGAGTTGCCAAGGTCAACAAAAACAATATAAGGAAATAGGTTACATTCTTCATCTTATATACTTATTATAGATTCACAAATATATAAATATAAGTAATTAGAATAAAGTTTTTCAACGAAAATATTTTCATTGACATTTATATTTTCAAGGATAGTACATAGGAAAAATCATCTAATTATCAGATACTTGTGTCTTAAAAACATTTATATTTTTATTCTAGTCCTCAAATTTCATCTGTTCCACTCCTACATTTGCAATATCCAAATGATAGGAGGATATAACACTAATTTCTATATATTATGAAAAGAACATTTGTACTTATGACATTACTCGCATTATTGGGTTTGCAGCACACAGTGTCCGCAACCATCATAAAAAAAGTAGCCCCAAGTTTCTGGTGGGCGGATATGAAGAACCCTGAACTACAGATTTTACTGTATGGCGACAATATTTCCTCCAGTGATGTAAGCATCTCCTCTAAAGACATTCTGCTGAAAGATGTTGTCAAACAAGAGAATCCCAATTACTTAATCTTATATATGGATTTATCGGAAGCTGCTCCACAGACTTTCCAAATCACGTTGAAACAGGGTAAAAAGCAAACCGTCGTGCCGTATGAAATAAAACAGCGTAAGGCAGCTGCTTCCAAAGTGGAAGGTTTCAACGCCGGTGACGTATTATATCTGATTATGCCAGACCGCTTCGCCAACGGAAATCCCTCGAACGATGTCGTACCGGGAATGTTGGAAGCTAAAGTAGACCGTAACGATCCGTTCGCCCGCCACGGGGGAGACCTCGCAGGGATTGAGAATAATCTGGATTATCTCTCCAACTTGGGAGTTACAGCAATCTGGCTGAACCCCATACAGGAAAATGACATGAAAGAAGGTTCCTATCATGGCTATGCCATTACCGATTATTATCAGGTAGATCGCAGGCTGGGCAGCAACGAAGAATTCTGCAAGCTGGTGGAACAAGCACACAGCAAAGGTATGAAAGTCGTTATGGACATGATTTTCAACCATTGTGGCAGCGAAAACTATCTTTTCAAAGATATGCCTTCCAAAGACTGGTTCAATTTTAAAGGAAACTACACACAAACTTCTTATAAAACAGCGAGCGTACAGGATATCCACGCTTCCGATTATGAACGCAAGATAGCCGTAGACGGATGGTTTACAGAATCAATGCCCGACCTGAACCAACGCAACCGCCATGTAGCCAGCTACTTGATCCAAAGCAGCATCTGGTGGATAGAATATGCAGGGATTAACGGCATCCGCCAGGACACGCACCCATACGCCGATTTCGACATGATGTCACAATGGTGTAAAGCCGTGACCGATGAGTATCCCGATTTCAACATAGTAGGTGAGACCTGGTTGAACAGCAATGTACTGGTTTCTTTCTGGCAGAAAGACAGCAAACTGGCCGCTCCCAGAAATTCCAATCTCCGCACCGTGATGGATTTCCCGCTGATGGAGCAAATGAACAAAGCCTTTGACGAAGAGACAACTGACTGGAACGGCGGTTTATATCGTCTTTATGATTATCTTACTCAGGATCTGGTATATGCAGACCCGATGAACCTGCTCGTGTTCCTTGACAACCATGACACTTCACGCTTTTACTTAAATGAAGAAGCCACACAAAATACCGAACGCTACAAACAAGCACTTGTATTCCTGCTGACCACACGTGGCATTCCCCAGATTTATTATGGGACAGAAATCCTGATGGCGGCAGATAAAGCCAACGGCGACGGTCTGTTACGTTGTGATTTCCCCGGAGGATGGAAAAATGACCCACGCAACTGTTTCAATGAGGCTAACCGTACTCCGCAGCAAAATGAAGCCTTTGCCTATATGCAGAAATTACTCCAATGGAGAAAAGGGAATGAAATCATAGCCAAAGGCGGATTGAAACATTTCGCTCCCAACAAAGGAATTTACGTTTACGAACGAAAATACGGAAACAAATCGATAACGGTTCTCATGAATGGAACAGACAAAACGCAAACCCTTGACCTGGCTCCATACAAAGAAGTACTTCCAACAACATCAGCCCATGATGTTTTAACGGATGAAAACATCAACCTGAACAAAGACTTGACGCTTCCAGGCCGTGGAATACTCATCTTAGAATTTTAGTACAATCAGCAAATGCTTATAATTTAATACCAGTATATATTATGAAATTTAAAAAGAATCTTTCACTTATCGCATTTCTCTGTATCTCATTCATGGCAAATGCACAACAGAGACTGACCTCGCCGGACGGAAATCTGGAGATGACATTCACACTGGACGACCAGGGCGCTCCCACGTATGAGCTGACCTATAAACCAAAGGAAGTTGTCAAACCCAGCAAATTGGGATTGAAGAAGGAAGACGCAAACGCCCAAACCGACTTCGAATGGACTGATAAAAAAGAGATAGACAAACTGGATATCAAGACAAACCTTTATAACGGTTTCGAGTTAAAGGATGTCCGGACATCTACCAACGATGAAACATGGCAACCGGTATGGGGAGAAGAAAAAGAAATCCGCAACCATTATAATGAATTGGCGGTCACGCTGAACCAGCCTGCCAATGACAGATATATCATCATCCGTTTCCGTCTGTTCAACGACGGGTTAGGCTTCCGCTACGAATTTCCACAGCAGAAAAACTTGAACTATTTCGTGATCAAAGAAGAACATTCACAATTTGCCATGGCAGGTGACCACACCGCTTACTGGATTCCGGGAGATTACGACACACAGGAATATGACTACACCGTTTCCCGCCTGTCGGAGATCAGAGGATTGATGAACAAAGCCATCACCCCCAACTCTTCACAGACTCCGTTCTCACCAACAGGTGTACAGACTGCCCTGATGATGAAAACAGACGACGGCTTATACATCAACCTGCACGAAGCAGCCTTGATAGACTATGCTTGTATGCACCTGAACCTGGATGATAAAAATCTGGTATTCGAATCATGGCTGACTCCGGACGCACAAGGTGACAAAGGATATATGCAGACATCCTGTACTTCTCCGTGGCGTACCGTCATCGTTAGTGATGATGCCCGCAACATTCTTGCCTCACGCATCACGTTGAACTTGAACGAACCTTGCAAAATAGCAGATACTTCTTGGATCAAACCCGTGAAATACATCGGTGTATGGTGGGATATGATTACAGGAAAAGGCTCATGGGCTTACACAGACGACTTATCCAGTGTAAAACTAGGTGAAACCGATTACAGCAAAACAAAACCTAACGGCAAACACTCCGCCAACACCGCCAACGTAAAACGCTACATTGATTTTGCAGCAGAACATGGATTCGACCAGGTATTGGTAGAAGGCTGGAACGAAGGCTGGGAAGACTGGTTCGGAAAAAGCAAAGATTATGTATTCGATTTTGTAACCCCCTATCCTGACTTCAACGTAAAAGAACTTCAAAGTTACGCTGCAAGCAAAGGCGTAAAACTGATGATGCACCATGAAACATCGGCTTCCGTCCGTAACTATGAACGCCACATGGACCAAGCATACCAATTCATGGCAGACAACGGATATAATTCTGTTAAAAGCGGCTATGTAGGCAATATCATTCCACGTGGCGAGCACCACTATGGACAATGGATGGACAACCACTATCTGTATGCAGTGAAGAAAGCTGCGGACTACAAAATCATGGTAAACGCCCACGAAGCTGTACGTCCGACCGGAATCTGCCGCACCTATCCCAACCTGATCGGTAACGAATCGGCACGCGGTACTGAATATGAGTCGTTTGGCGGTAACAACGTAAACCATACCACCATCCTGCCTTTCACACGATTAATAGGCGGCCCGATGGACTACACTCCGGGTATCTTTGAAACCCACTGTAACAAGATGAATCCTACCAACAACTCACAGGTGCGTTCTACCTTGGCACGCCAACTGGCTTTGTATGTAACAATGTACAGCCCATTGCAGATGGCCGCCGACATACCCGAGAACTATGAACGCTTTATGGATGCTTTCCAATTCATTAAAGACGTGGCCATCGACTGGGATGAAACCAAATACCTGGAAGCCGAACCGGGAGACTATATTACCATTGCCCGTAAAGCCAAAGGAACCAACGACTGGTATATCGGCTGTACGGCAGACGAGAACGGTCATACTTCAAAACTGATATTTGATTTTCTTGACCCGGACAAAAAATACATCGCAACCGTATATGCAGATGCAAAAGATGCCGACTGGAAAGATAATCCGCAGGCATATACTATCCGTAAAGGCATTGTGACCAACAAAAGCAAACTGAACTTACACGCAGCAAGCGGTGGTGGTTATGCAATCAGCATTAAAGAGGTAAAAGATAAAGCAGAATTAAAAGGCATCAAGAGGTTATAGAAAGTGATCTTTTGACAAACAGTTAACATTAATCCTCATAAAATGTAGCCGGATGAGCCTTGAACAGTTCACATATAGTTATATTTTTAAGATAAGCCAATCAGTATATTATACTATGAATCAATTATATATGATTTGCACTAGCACTAAATCATTTATATTTTTATTCTTGTCTCAAAAATCGCTCTATAAGACCGCTACATTTGTAACAAACAAAACAAAAAGTAAGTGAGGATGATGGTTAGCTAAAGCAGCCGCCAATCATTCTAAAAGGTAAAAACATACATTATAACAGAGATTGATTAGAAAATCAGGTTGTTTGGGAAAACAGTTTTCAATAGGTATTTTTTAACTGAGAATATAAACTTGAAATAATTATTTAACTTTAAATTTAAAGACATGAAAAGAAACTTGATGTTCAAGGTCCTACTAATGTTAATGGTAGGATACTTCTTGTCCATAGACGCATTTGCTCAACAAATGACTGTTAAAGGACTTGTAAAGGACACAACAGGCGAACCAATTATTGGAGCCAATGTTGTGGTGAAAGGAACAACCAATGGTACTATCACAGATTTTGACGGCAACTTCCAGTTAAATGCCAATAAAGGTGATATAATCGTTATTTCATTTATCGGATATCAGTCACAGGAGGTCCCCGCCGCCCCATCTCTAAACATTCTTTTGAAAGATGATTCGCAAATGTTGCAAGACGTTGTGGTTATCGGTTATGGTACGGTAAAAAAGAACGATGCCACCGGATCAGTGACTGCCATCAAAGCGGAAGAAAAGAACAAAGGTCTTACAGTCAGCCCTCAAGACATGATTGCCGGTAAAGTGGCAGGGGGCCACATCGACAGGACAGCCGGGTGGAGGTTCAGCCAGCCGCATCCGTGGAGGTTCCTCTCTGACCGCCAGCAACGATCCGTTAATTGTAATTGACGGAGTAGTCATGAGTTCAGGTTCCGTAGAAGGCCTCTCGAATCCCCTGAGTTCGGTCAACCCCACCGACATAGAAAGTTTCACGGTATTAAAAGATGCGTCGGCAACCGCCATCTACGGTTCCCGTGCCTCTAATGGTGTAATCATCATTACTACCAAGAAAGGCAAGACAGGTTCTGTGAAGATAAACTATTCGGGCAATGTCTCTGTCAGCACCCGGAAAAATAAAATAGATGTCATGACAGGAGACGAATACCGCGATTTCATCATCAACAACCCCAACGCAACGGAAGCCATGATTACAGCCGTCAACCTTTATCCGGGAGTAAACACCGACTGGCAGGACGAAGTGATGAGAACCGCTGTTTCCACAGAACACAATATCAGTGCCTACGGTTCTGTCAAGGACTATCTTCCCTACCGTGTTTCTTTTGGTTATACCAATCAAAATGGTATCCTGAAGACCTCGAACTTTGAGCGTTACACCGGAAGCGTTTCTTTGACTCCCAAATTCTTTGACGATCATTTGAATATGAACCTGAACGCCAAAGGCATTTACATCAAAAATCAGTTCGCTGACACCGGTGCCGTTGTGGGTGCAGTGTCTTTCGACCCCACCAAGCCCGTTAAGAATGACAACAATAAATTCGGCGGATACTTCACCTGGACTACGGATAATGACCCCAACGGTACAAAGGCATCCTCTGCCGGTGTCAACCCTGTATCCCTACTTGAGATGACAGACGACCAGTCAAAAGTCAAATCCTTCATCGGGAATGCCCAATTTGACTATAAAGTCCATTTTCTGCCCGATCTGCGTCTGAACCTGAATGTGGGCATGGACTATACCAAGAGTGACGGTGACAAATATGTTGATCCCACCGCCCCCGGTTCGTATGGTGAAGACCCTCTGAAATCGGGCAGCAACTACCTTTACTTTTACGAAAGAAGAAATACCTTACTTGATTTCTATGCACAATACAGCAAGGATTTCGCCAAGCAGCACTTTGATGTCATGGCAGGTTATTCCTATCAGAAATATCATTATGAAAGCAACAAAGAGACATGGTATCTTTCAAGAAACGAAGAGAACTTCGGTGAAAGAACAAGCATGAACGGAGACCAGCAACCGGCTGAATCCCAATATGTCCTATTATCATTTTACGGACGTTTGAACTATACGGCATGGGACAAGTACCTGTTGACTTTCACTTTACGCGATGACGCCTCTTCACGTTTTGCCAAGAACAACCGTTGGGGATTATTCCCTTCCGTAGCCCTAGGATGGAAAATGAACGAAGAAGCTTTCTTGAAAAAGTTCAAGGATTTAAGTGAATTGAAACTTCGTTTGGGATGGGGTATCACCGGCCAGCAAGATATCCAGCAAGGTGATTATCCTTATATGTCTTTCTGGAGATACGGTCAAGGTGGTGCCATGTATCCCATCTATGATGAGTCAGGAAATGTAAAATGGGTGAATGTAGTATCACCTTCAGCTTCCAGCCCCGATTTGAAATGGGAACAGACCACTACTTATAATGTAGGTATAGACTATGGGTTCTTTAACAACCGTATCAACGGTTCGGCCGATTTTTACATCCGCGATACAAAAGACCTGATCAATGCCGAAGTGAATGTTCCTGCAGGTACCGACTTTGCCGAATATGTGGTGGCCAATATCGGTTCATTGAAAAATACCGGTTTTGAATTTGCCATCAATGCAAAACCCATCGTTAGTTCTACATGGAACTGGGATTTAGGCTTCAATGTCGCTTGGAACAAAACTGAAATTACCAAACTGGACTACAATGACAACAGCGACTCACCGGGCAAACGCTTTGAATCGACCGGAGGTGATGGTGGCAAGACCATTAAAATACACAGCGTAGGCTATGCTCCCGGAACTTATTATGTATTTGAACAAGTATATGACAAGAATGGTAACCCGATGGAAGGAGTCTATGTTGACCGTAACGGTGATGGTGAAGTGACTGAAAAGGACTTATACCAGTATCATAAGCCCACCGCTGACGTGATTATGGGATTCAACTCCAAAGTATCATACAAGAACTGGGACTTCGGTTTTAACGGACGCGCCAGCATAGGGAACTATAACTACAACGGTATAGCAGCCAATGCCGCTATCGGCACCAGCGCCATTTTCAGCAACAGCGCTTTGTCCAATCAACCGAAAGCCGCATTCAAAACCAATTTCCAAGAAAGACAGCGCCAGTCGGATTATTACATCCAAAACGCTTCTTTTTTGAAGATAGATAATATCACATTGGGATATTCCTTTGAGAATTTCCTCCAAGGAGCTAAATACCACGGTTTGTCGGGACGCCTGTATGCCACTGTACAAAATCCCATTACCATCACTCCGTATGACGGCCTCGATCCTGAAGTAGACGGAGGCATGGACCGCCAGGTATATCCTCGTCCTATCAGTGTATTGTTCGGTGTTAATATCAACTTTTAATAAAGAAACAGTATGAAATTCAATCTTAACATAAAAAAATACGTTTTCGTAGGAGCAGCCATTCTCTGCCTGTCCACATCCTCCTGCATAAATGATCTGGATCAAAATCCAATCATAGACAAAGGCCAGTCCGAAATTATCAATGAGTCAGACTGCCAGTCTTTCCTCGCCAAAATTTATAGCGGTTTCGGTTTGTCCGGCAATGTAGGACCTTCGGGAGGTGTTCAAGACCTTCAGGGTCCGGATCAGGGTTCTTTATGTTTCCTGCGCGGGCTGCTGTCCCTTGAGCTATACCCTACCGATGAAGCCCTTTGGAACTGGAAAGATGAAGGTATAGTGGAACTCTGTACCAATAATTGGGACTATACCCTGTTCTACGCTTATACATTTTATCAAAGAGCCATGCTGAACATCCGGTATTGCAAAGAATTTCTAGACAATTATCCGGAAGACTGCGGAATACCTAATATCAAACAATTCAGAGATGAAGTCCGTGCCCTGCGAGCCATGAACTATTACTATCTGATTGATGTATATAGAAACCCGGGATGGGTATGGGATGACAGCCCCACTAATGACAAGTCCTGGAAACCATCCCAATTGGGAGCTAAAGAAATATTCGACAAAGTGGTAACCGAATTGAAAGATCTTTCAGAAAACAGTTCTCTGCCGGAGAAAGGTACGATGGGCACCTACGGGCGCATGACTAAACCTGTAGTCAATACCCTTTTAGCCAAAATGTACCTCAATGCCGAAGTATATACAGGTACACCCATGTACGACCAGGCAGTCTCTTATGCCAATAAAGTCATTCATGAAGGGGGCTTCGGATTGGAAAAGAATTACAGGAACCTGTTCTGTGGCGAGAACCATCTTTCCCCGTTGCATGGCAATGAGATTATTTTCGCCATTCCTTGCGATGGTGAAAATGCCAAAAGCTATGGAAACAGCATTATGGTCACAGCGGCAGCCTACGGTGGTTTGCTTAATCCCAAATGGTTTGGCATGGACGCCTCATGGACTTGTTTAAAGCCCTGTTCACAACTAGTCAAACAATTCGATTATTCACCGGTGGCAGGATACGACCACCACGGAAGCACCTTAAAGAAGGACAGTCGTTTTATATTCTTTGATGTAAAGGAATATGTGGATGGTGAAAACGGAGACAACTGCACAGAGCAAGGAGTGAAAACCCGTAGAGATCTAGTTCCTGTCCTGACCGATTGGGGCAGCGGTTATCTCTGCCATAAATTCACCAATCTGGGCTGGGATCAGAATGAAGTCACCCCTTCCGCATGGCCCGACACAGACTTCCCCCTGTTCCGACTGGCCGACATCTATTTAATTTATGCGGAATGTGCCGCACGACAAGCAACCGGAGCCGATGTCTCTACCGCTGTAGGTTATATCAACTTATTGCGCGAAAGAGCCAACGGTGACAAATCGGGCAATATCTCCGGTTCCGATCTGACTCTGGATTTCATTTTAGCGGAACGCTCCCGTGAACTATATTGGGAAGGTCAGCGCCGCTCGGATCTGATACGCTTCGGCAAATTCACTAAAGAATATGCCTGGGACTACAAAGGCGGCCCTCAAGAAGGTATAGCCAATATTGACAGCAAGTTCAATATCTATCCCATCAGCGATAAAGACTTGACAGCCAATCCGAACTTGGTTCAGAATCCGGGCTATGCCACACTAAAATAACAGTTTAACCTTATAAATTTGAGAAACAATGAAAAAGATGATATACTTATTCATCCTCGTATTCAGTCTGAGCACACTTGTAGCGTGCTCGGACGATGAGGGCACTCCTGTCTTCACAGAGCCGACCGAGTTTGTGCTTAATGTTCCTAAATACGCATCGGGCATCTATGATTTAAAGAACACAGCCACCATACAACTGACCTGTTCACAGCCCGATTATGGTTTCACAGCTGCTACGCGCTATACTGTAGAAATCGCTCTGGACCAGGCTTTTGAAAAGAATGCGACTCTGGACACCAAGTATTCAACAGCCAAAATGGAAGTGGACGCACAAGAAGTTGCTGTCGCTATTTCCAATTTATTAGGAGTAAATGAAGACGAGTTTCCCAAAGCCCCCATACCTTTGTATGTTCGTCTGACGGCTTCCGCCCTGACCGACAACAAATCCGAGATAGCAGGCAGCACCATCACCTCGAACATCATAGAATTGCCACAAGTTCTCCCCTATTATGCTTTGCCCGCAGTGACTCTGCCCACCAATCTATATCTCATCGGCAGTGTGTGCGACTGGGATTGGAGCAAATGTTATTCCATGATTCCGGTTCATTCCAACGAAGGTATGTTCTGGTCCATGCAATATCTGGGAGCCGATGCAGACGGGAATAAAGCCGCATTCAAACTGAATACAGCTACATCGTGGGACAACAATCAAGTAGGAATCCAGGGAGTGACCATCAGTGAAGCATCTAAAAAACTGGTGGATGCAGGAGGCGAAGATAACATTGAGATTGGTAATCCGGGATGGTATATAGTAGTCGTGAAAGTCACTCTCGAAGGACGGAATTATAAATACGCAGTCGATTTCTACAAGCCCGAAGTGTATCTGACCGGTGATACTTCCGGCGGCTGGGACTCATTCACAGAGGCCAATATGTTTACCGTTCCCGAGGGCAAAGGAGAATTCGTATCCCCCGCCTTCGTTGCATCCGGCGAAGTACGCATGTGCATCAAGTTAGCAGACATTGACTGGTGGAAAAGCGAATTTATTATTCTGGGAGGTAAGATAGAATATCGCGGTACCGGTGAAGACCAGGAACGCGCCATGGGAAATGCAGGTCAAAAAGCCTATCTGAACTTTATTGACAATAAAGGCGCCATCAAGTAAATCATCCCTTAAATTACAAGATTATGAAAAAAATTAATTTATATATGTTATTGATATTCATTGCAGCCCTGACGGGCTGCGATGACAACGTCAACGATCATTTCGCATTGCCACAGACCAACCCGCAAGAACCAGTACAAAACGTAGAAGGGTTCACCCTGTCTTTAGGAAGTTCATGCACAGCCCCGATCCTTTTCAAGGACTTGGATGATGCAACCCTGCTGGAAGTTGCCAAACTGACCGACCATCCGGAACTGACAGAAGGAGACACCATCAATCTGAAAGTGGAAGTTTCGAAAAATGAAACCTTTACCCAAGCAGTCCCCTTGCCCTGTAGCGTTAAAAACGGAACAGCCTCCGTCACTGCAGGAGAGCTGGAAGAGGTTGTAAAAGAGATCTATGGCAAAGCTCCCTATGCACGGACACTCTATGCACGCGCGACAATCTATATCGTAAGCCACACCTCAGCAATAGCCCTTCCGGAAAAAATAACACTGGGAAAAATTGAAGCGACTCCCGAAGCTTTGTTCATCGACACCGCCTATTACTTGATAGGGGATGTAAATGAATGGAATTCCGAAGCATTGATAAAATTCGGTCATAGCGGAAAAGATGTATATGAAGATCCGGTTTTCAGCATGATTGTGGAAATGCCCAAGGATGAATGTTACTGGAAGATTATTCCACAAAGCAATGTAGATGGCGGAGATATTTGGGCACCGGGGGCACTGGGCGTAGCCACAAACGGTGACGACTCTGAGAGCGGCCTGTTAGTGACAGAAAACCCGCAAGCCGGAAAAATCCCTGCCAAAGGATGGGTGAAAATCACCTTGAACATGCTGGAATATACCTATAAGATAGAAGCATTGGGAAATATCAGCCCATTCCTTTACGTTCCGGGCGGACACCAAGGATGGAAACCAGAGACGGCGCCTTATCTTTATTCTACGGATATGACTCATTATGACGGCTATATCTATATGGATGCGGATAACACATTTAAACTTACCTCACAGAAAGACTGGAAGGGTACAAACTATGGCTATGCCAGTGATACCGAACTGAGCACCGATGGAGGAGCCGGAAACCTGAGTGTCACAGAAACCGGATTTTATCGTATAGAAGCCAACCTGTCCACCTTGACTTATAAATTCAGTAAAACCGAATGGGGAATAATAGGCGACGCGACCCAAGGAGGATGGGACAATTCAACCCCCATGACACTGAATGCGGAAACCGGTGAATGGAGTATAACAACCGAACTGGCAGCCGGAAACTATAAATTCCGCGCCAATAACAAATGGGATATTAATCTGGGTGGAGACTTGAACCATCTGACTTATGGAGGAGACAATATCACTACCGAAGCTGGTACTTATGTCATTACCCTAAAATTAGGAGACGCAAGCAACTATCATGCCACTGTAGTCAAACGCTAAATAATTGATCCGAAAAGACATCAAGCACCTACCGTTTATCCGATAGTGCCTGATGTCTTTTTTCATCTTACCCCTTAAATAACAAGATTATGAAAAAATATACTTTTCTTTTTTTCCTAGGACTCATCGCGAGTTTATTCACTGCCTGTTCCGATGACGATAACTTGACCGATTCCATCACTCCGGCTCCTGAAAGTGAGAACTTCTTTGCCAATGGAATGACATTCGCCTCACAACCCGGAGTAAGAAGCATCACTTTTACAGCCGGCAGAGCCTGGCAGGTTGCACTGGATGAACCTGGAGCAAACAACTGGTGCATCGTAACTCCGACCCGGGGAGAAGCCGGAACTGTTACTGTCAGCATCACCGTCAATGAAAACGAAAGCGATGACACCCGGAATGTCCATCTGAACCTGATAGCGGGAAGCGCACAAAAATCGTTCATCATCTCCCAAACCCCCAAACCCATTGTCATACCCGAAGGACTCAGCTATTCTTTGGAAGAGCCTGATGCCGACCGACCGCTGACCATCTACTACAGAGCGGCCAGCTCTTCTCTCCTATATAACTATCAGGGAACAGTATATGCACATACAGGCATTATCAGTGAAGGCTCTTGGTCATACGTACAAAGTGAATGGAATGAAAACACGGACAAGTGTAAAATGTCCCAACTGGATAATAATGTATGG
>OAZZ01000814.1_pt1 | contig 15816 bp, 10 predicted proteins | sample 1495051 | NCBI WGS metagenome assembly OAZZ01 (sample SAMEA2579977, study PRJEB22360) | human gut metagenome
AAAAAGCCGGTGTTCTCGCTGACCTCCTCGTACATCCCCGCCGGCACGTCCACGCGAGAAATCCTCACCGGCTTCCTGTCGGTAGATTCCGACGCGGGCAACGAAAAGGGCGTGATCGGGCCGAACTACGGCACGATACGATTGCAGGAGCTGCCCAAGGACTCCAACGTTCCCGGACCGGGGCAGGCGCAGAACAACTTCAACGCGAACGCGGACGTGTCGAAGGAGCTGAACCTGCTCGAATCCGGTTCCACCAAGGTCAACCGAGGCAACCTGCTGACACTGCCGCTGGGTGGCGGTCTGGTGTATGTGCAGCCGGTGTACGTGCAGTCCAGCGGATCGACCAGCTTCCCGCTGCTCAAGAAGGTGCTGGTGGCATTCGGCGACCAGGTCGGATTCGCCAATACGCTCGACGAGGCGCTCGACCAGGTGTTCGGCGGCAATTCGGGTGCGTCCGCGGGCGATGCCGAGAATTCCGGCAACACGTCTCAAAGCGGTGACGGGCAGAACAGTGACGGGCAGAACGGCACTGACTCCGGTGACAGCAGCGAGAGCAACGGCAACGCGAATGGCAGTGGTACGAACGAGGGCAAGGACCAGAACGGTTCCTCCTCGCAGAGCGGCAGCCAAAGCCCCGAGCTTCAGCAAGCGCTGAAGGATGCGGCCCAAGCGATGAAGGACTCCCAGTCCGCCATGAAGAACGGCGACTGGACCGCCTACGGTGAAGCCCAGAAGCAACTGGAAGAAGCCCTCAACAAGGCCATCGAACTCGACGGTGGCAAGTAAGAGCCAAACCAGAAAACCCCAGTACTGTGAACGCCCCCACACCGGGGGCTGTCATGCGCAGCATGACTGGGGGTGGTTCTCGGCCCAGAACGGCCCCCAGTCATGCTCTACCCATCTGACCATCTGATTCGCTCCCAGCCCGTGTGCCACACTAGGCGAAAAACACCCCAAAATCGCATGGTGTGGTACAGCAGGAGGCCACACCATGCGATGTGAGCCTTCACATCATGTGGTGTGGCAGAATGCGAGTCGTGAAAACCGCCATTTTCCAATGACCGGTGGATGAGCCCGGAATCACCCTTGGCCACACCAGCCCCAAAACCCTCAAAAATCGCATGGTGTGGTACAGGCGAGGGCTAGATGGCCGTCGGTCGGTAACCATCCCCACACCTTCTCCCGCGGAAGTCCCATTTGACAGCGCGCAAATGGGACTTCCGCGGGAGAGAACCTGACTAGTGGGAAAGGGGAACCTGACTAGCGGGCGGCGATGAGATCGAATACGTGCTCGACTACGCGCGCCGTGCAGGAGCCGTGCTCGGGGATGGCCACGTTGCGACGGATGAACGCCTGATAGGCGGCATGGTCGAAATCGTCGTGCTCGATGGCTCTCACGATCGCCTCGGCATCATCCGTGAACAGCGTCGGGATATCGCGCTTCGGGTCGATGTACAGGCTGCGTTTCCTCGAATAGTCCGGCCAGTCGTACGCATAGAGGAACACCGGCAGGTCAAGCAGTCCGGCCTCATAGATCACGGTCGAATAGTCGCTGATGACGTAATCGGCGACGAACAGCATGTCGTACTGGCTCGGATAGTGCTGGAACACGTGCGGATTGTTGATACGCAGGTCGTCCAACGGATGGCATTTCACGATCAGGTTGTACTTGTCGTAATCGATGGCATCGGCGAGGGCTGCTGCCGCCTGAGTCTGATTGGCGGGCGTCTTTTTGCGGAACGTGGGGCAGTAGACGATGTTGAGCTTGCGCCCGAGTTCCGGGAACTCGCGGATGATGCGTTCGCGCTGCTGCGCCCGGTACGAGCTGTTGATCAGCAGATCGGTGCGGGGCAGTGGCGCCTCGTAGATGATGGACGGGTCGATGTCGAAGCCGCGAGCGTAATCGCTGATGAACGATTTGGATGAGATGAGCACGGACGTGTACCCGCGATGCATGTTCAGCAGCGAGGCGGTGGAGAACTTCCGGCCTTCCTTGGAGCCCAACGCGGTGTATCCGAACTTCTTCATGTTGCCGAGCGCATGCCACATCTGGATGATGGGCACGTCGATGTAGCCGGCGAGCAGGCTTACCACGATGGCGTAGGTGTCGAGCAGCACCGCCTGGCTGGTGGCGATGAAATACAGCTGCCGGATCATATGGAACCCGTATCGTACCGGGTTGTGCAGCTTCTTGGCGAGGATCACCACGGAATAATCCGGATGCGTCTGTCTCACATAATGGCGGATGAGCCGGAAATCGGTGGTCGGTCGGTCGCTCTCGCGACTCAGGCACACAATCCTACGCTTGCGCGGGAACGCGCGGAAGAACCTATATGTAAGAAACATCATCATCCGAACTGCATTAATCAGATGACGTTTCATTCTTGTTCTCCCTTACCGAAGCATCAGGTTGGTGTGTTAGCCGGTCTACCGTAACTGCAACTCTATATATTACATGGGTTACCACAAGGGGAACCACAAGGTGTCGTAAAGGAGCCTGGGGATGTCACTGGACGTTCACCAAATCCGCTGGCGGTCAAGTTACTTGGAGATCGACTATTCCTCGCGGGATGGTGGTGTGCCGTGGCTGTATTGCGTGGGACGTCGCCAGTTCGTTCCGTTCGAGATCGTCGGGCTTGAGAGCGGTGTCCGCCGCGCCCGCCTGAACCTGGTGCTCGGGGACGGGCGCGAGGTGCTTCCCGGCGGCCAATGGATCATCTGCGAGAAAATCAAGGAGTCTGCGCTCTTCAGTCTGCAGGCGCTGTACGCCGAATACCCGCTCATGCCGCAGCGCGTCGACTACGATGTACGTCACCTGCTGCCCCCGGAGTTGCGTGACGATGATGAGGCGGTCGCACAGTACACCGACGAAGAGCGTCTGGAACTGGTGGCTCGGCACCCCTATGTCACCAGCGGAGTCACCTACGACGATGAGGTGCTGGAGCGGCTTGACAATCTCGACCGCGTGTTCCGCTACGGCAAGAACAGCTACGCCTATACTGGTGTGTTCGTGCCCAAGACGGATCGTGCCGGTCTCATCTATCTCGCGTTGCACATGCAGTTCTTCCAGCGCAACAAGACCCCGCGCCACCGTCAGCGCAGTCGTCGCCAGATGCAGAAGGACGTTTTCGCGGCGACGTACTCGGTGATGACCAAGCTGGTGCCGCGCAAGCGCAATCGAATCCTCTTCCTCAAGGAGAACGGCGAGGGTCCGACGGAGAATATGGAGGCGTTGCGGAGCCGCATGATCGAGCGCGGCATGGACAAGCGCTTCGATATTCGTGCCCGGTACCGCAACGTATTCGCGGGCAGGCAGAACATCGTCGCCTGGCTGCGCGACCTGTTCGAGATCGCCCGAAGCCGGTACGTCTTCATCGACGATTACACCCCTGTATTCAACTTCATCGACCCCGGTGAAGATGTGACGCTGACGCAGATCTGGCATGCCGGCGTCGGTTTCAAGTCGGTCGGCTATGCCCGTTTTGGTCTCAAGGGCTCGCCGGATCCGTACAATTCCGCGCACCGCCGATACACGTACGCGCTGGTCGGCAACGAGCACCTGCGTCGCATCTATTCCGAGGTGTTCGGCATCGAGGAGGAGGCGCTGCTCGCCACAGGCATGCCCAGGCTCGACCATTTCCTCGATGAGAAGGTCGAGAAGGAATACCGCGAGGAGATGGCCGACAAGTTCCCGTGGTCGGCCAAGGGACGCGTCATCGTGTTCGCTCCGACGTTCCGCGGCACCGGTCAGCGCACCGCGTATTACCCGTATGACGAGATCGACATGGATCGTCTGTACCGCATGTGTGTCGAGACGGACACGTATTTCGTGTTCGAGATGCATCATTTCATCCGCAAGCGTCCGGATATCTCTGCCGAGTACGCCGACCGCATCTTCGACCTGTCCGATGAGAGCCTGACGAAGCTGTTCTTCATCGCCGATGTGCTGGTGACCGACTATTCGTCGTGCTTCTACGACTACCTGTTGCTCAAGAAGCCGGTAGTGTTCTTCGTGCCCGACAAGACCGCGTACTCGCTGATCCGTGGTGTGCAGCGGTCCATCGACGAGATGGCGCCGGGCGTGGTGTGCGATACGTTCGACGAGTTCCTGGACGTGCTGAGGACTCGCCATTATGAGACGGTTTCCCCTCACCCCTCGTCCATCGACCGCGCCGCCGAGCGCAGCGGACTCGCCAGCGACCGTGCCATCGACACTATTATCTACGGCAAGGATGTTCCGGGTGTGCGCAAACAGGCCTCCGGTAAGGGAGGCGTGGTGCCGGTCCGGCAGTCCGACAAGTCGGCCAAGTCCGAAAGGAAGGCAAAGGAACTGCTGGATTCCAAGGTCGCCGACAAGGATACCAAGTCCGCCTCCGACGAGGAGGAGTGAGCGTGCCGGGGAACACGAGCATGGCCGTCGCGCCAGCCGCCGGCGCCGGCGAGACTGCCCGGCACGCGGCACCACGCGGCGCCGGGCGCCCATCATACGAGCTGCTGTCCAAATACCGCGGCGTGCTGATGGGCGTGCAGATCCTGCTGATCATGGCGTTCCACTACACCGAGGACCTGTCGAACGCGGCCGACCATTTCAACGGTCCCGCTCAGGTGTTCTACGACTATATCGGCAGTTCCGGCGTCGATATGTTCCTGATGATCTCGGGGCTGGGCCTGTACTACTCGTGGAAGCGCAACCCGGACGCGGGGGCGTTCTACCGCAAGCGGCTGACCCGCGTGCTGGTGCCGTACGTCGCCGTGGCGCTGGTCGGGTGGATCTGGTTCGACTTCGTCCATTCGGATGCCGGAGTGGTGCGTTTCCTCGCCGACATCGCATTCGTCACGTTTTTCACGGACGGTGTGAAGTGGTTCTGGTACATAGCGGTGTGCCTGATCTGCTATGTGCTGTTTCCGCTCGTGTTCGCCGTCGTGGACGGTACCCGAAACGTCGCCGCGGCATGGGTGCGAACGTTGGCATTGTGTGCGGCCTCGGTGCTGGTCGCGGTGGCGCTGTACAGGTTCGCGCCGTCTTTCTACGACAACGTCGATCTGATCGTCAACCGCATACCGTGCTTCATCTTCGGCGCGCTGCTGGGAAGGCTCTCGCATGAACGTCGTCCATTGCCCATGCCCGTGGTCGCCGCATGCATGACGGCCGTGGCCGTCATGCTCTACCCGATGCAGCTGGTTGATGTCCCTCTGGTCAAGGTGTACCTTCGCGCGGCGTTGAACCTGCTGCTGTGCATATGCGGCGTCGTCATCATGGACGTGATGGCCCGCGCGGGAAAGCCCGCGCTCGCAGGCCTTCACGACGTGGTATCGAAAGTGCTGAGCTGGTTCGGACGGTATTCGCTGGAACTGTATCTGCTTCACGTGATGATTCGCAAGATGCTGAACCTCAACGACCTGCCGACCACGCACCTGCGCTATGAGGCCGTCGTGATCATTGGCGCGATCGCGCTGTCGATACCCCTGAAACGGCTGTGCAACCTGATTCAGCACAGGCTGCTGCGTGGGAAACGTTTACTTAATGCCAAAGAGTACAGGGGCACATATGCGGCTTGATGCACCAGCAGGCGAAAATATGGCTGTATTCGTTTCACATGCCTTTGTTCTATATTTGAACCCTCTGCCGGTACCTCACATAGATGGCCCGTTCCTGTTCGGCCCGAACCGTTTCTTCCGTGACTACCTAGAGGGACGCAATATCGCATTTGAGGATCAAGAGTTGCAGGTGGATTTCTCTTCCATGAATGAGATGGGAATAACATTCATGGAAGAATGGAACAAGATGTACATGGGTGAGGCGCAATCAAAGCTGTCTGTCTTCAAAGAGAAAGATGTCCGCTATTACGCCGATGACTATGCCGCCTATGTGGGCCAGATGGTATTGGGTTGCGAGATCGGCGCCGAGCGTATTCTTGAACACCCTGACATCGAACGTTTGAAAACTGAGAACAAGAAACTATCCGAGAAGCGAAAGAAGCTCGAAGCGGATCTCAAGAAATCTCGCGCCGAGGTCCAGAAACTCCGTAACTCGAAGTCGTGGAAGGTCACTGCGCCACTGCGGTCGGTCATGCGTCTGTTTGGAAAGGACTGATGGTGGTTCGTCTTAGTGCACTCTGCGTGCCGAATACCACAGAAAGGTGAATGCTCGGTAAATAAGTCGTGTCTGGAACATAGACTACGTATGAGTTAACGGGGCTGCAAGCCCGAAAGCGCATATAACAGTGGAGAGGGTATGAACATCGCTTATAACAGTGGAGAGGGTATGAACATCGCTGTCATTTTTGCGGGCGGCACCGGCCAACGCATGAATTCGCGAACCAAGCCCAAGCAGTTTCTGCTCGTGCACGGCAAACCGATCATCATCTACACGCTTGAGGCGTTCGATCAGCATCCCGACATCGACGCCATCGTTCATGACGGCGTCAGGCCGCTGATCGACCAGCAAACCATCACCGACTGCATCGTCAGTGTGAAGAAGAACGGCAGCGCCGTCACCGTCGTACCCGCCACCGAGACCATCGTGCAAAGCGAGGACGGCGTGATCACCAACATCATCGACCGCAAACAGTGCCAGCTCGCCCGCGCCCCGCAGTGCTTCCGCCTCGGCGAGCTGCATGACGCACACCACAAGGCCGTGGAAGAAGGGCTCGGCGACTTCATCGACTCTGCGTCCCTCATGTCGTACTACGGCCACAAACTGTACGAGGTGGAAGGCGCCAACTCGAACATCAAGATCACCACGCCATCGGACTTCTACATCATGCGCGCCATCATGGACGCGAAGGCAAGCTCCCAGATCTTCGGTCTGTGACACGAACACGGAGGACAACGACCATCATGTTTGATCTGCAAGAGGAATATGCGTCACTGGCGCAGCATCTCGACATCGACTGGGATGCGCTCGCCGGCCGGCATGTGCTCGTCACCGGCGCCACGGGCCTTATCGGCTCGCTGTGCGCCCGCACGCTGCTGGAACGCAACCGCTTGACGGGGGCGGGCATCATCGTGGACGCGCTGGTGCGAGACCCGGCCAAGGCACAGGCCATGCTGGGGCAGTACACGGCCGACGACGGGCTCGTGCTGCATCAGGGATCGCTCGAAGATGTCGACTCGCTCGACCTGCCGGCGGACTATGTCATCCACACCGCCTGTCCGACCGCATCGTCGTTCTTCATGTCCCATCCGGTCGAGACGTTCTCCGCGATCGTAGACGGCACCAGGTCGATGCTGGAACTGGCGCGACGCCGCGGCGCGGCCTCCTTCGTCTACGTCTCCAGCATGGAGATCTACGGCATGGGCAACAAGCAGCGCGGCACGGAACACCTGCTTGACGAGAGCGCCGTCGGCTACATCGACCCCTGCTCGGTGCGCAGCTGCTACTCCGAAGGCAAGCGCGCCGCCGAAAACCTGTGCGTCTCATACCATTCCGAATACCAGGTGCCGGTCAAGGCCGTCCGCTTGGCGCAGACCTTCGGCCCGGGCATCCCTCGCGACGACGTCCGCCTGTTCGCGGCGCTCGCACGCAACGCCGTGGCCGGCAAGGACTTCGTCATGAAGACGACCGGCGAAAGCACACGAATGTACTCATACACCGCCGACGCGGTGTCCGCCATCCTCACCGTGCTGGTCGCGGGGGAGAACGGCGTCTCGTACAACGTGGCCAATCCCTCCACCTACTCGTCAATCCGCGAGATGGCCGATATGGTGTACCGCGAATTCGGTACGGGCGACGCGCGCGTCATCATCGACGTCGACCCGAACGCGCCCTACCCGCCGGAGCACCACCTGCCACTCGACGTGTCACGCCTTGAGGCGCTCGGCTGGAGGCCGCAGGTAGGTCTCGAAGACATGTACCGCAAGCTCATCGCATACATGGGCTGACCTCGCGGGAGACCGCACCTGACCATGAGAAGACAAGCAGATTTGGAAGAACATTGTTTGCAACACTGAAGCAAGTCGTCGGCGAGAACTGGCATTGGCGACGGCAGGTCTGGAATCTGGCGAAGATCGATCTGGTGAAGACGTACCGCGGTGCCGCGCTCGGCAAGATCTGGCTGTTCGCCAAACCGGCCGTGTACATCCTGGTTTTCTGGGTGGCACTGAAATTCGGTCTGCGCAGCTCGTCCGACGTCAACGGCAAGCCGTTCCTGCTGTGGCTCCCCGCCGGTGTGTTCCCGTGGTTCTTCATGTCCGACATGATTACTACCGGCAGTGACGTATATCGTCGATACCCGTATCTGGTGAACCGCATCAAATTCCCGCTGTCGCTGATTTCCACGTTCTACACGCTGTCGCTGCTCATCATCTTCGCGTGCATGATGGCGTTCACCATTGTGGTGGCGCTGCTCACCGGCGTGCATCTTGGCCGCTACATGCTGCAATTGCCGCTGGTCATGGTGTTCATGTTCCTGTTCTGGGTGGCGTGGTCCATGGCTTTGTCGCCTTTGAGCGCGATATCGCGCGATTTCTCGAACCTGCTCAAGACGCTCGGCACCCCGTTTTTCTGGCTGTCCGGCATCCTGTTCGACATCAGCGGCTGGCCGCGAACCGCCCGTCTGGTGGCGTCCTTCAACCCGGTCACATGGGTCGTGCAGTCGGTGCGTGACTGCTTTATCTACAACAAATGGTTCTTCACGGATTGGGAGTCGTTCCTGCCGTTCCTGTTCGTGCTGCTGATCTTCGTCGTGCTCGCGCTGCACAACTACCGCCGTCTGTACATGGAGGTGCCGGATGTCCTCTAAGCTCCCATCGAATGTCACGCGAATGGGCGATGCCACGGTCATCCGCGACGAGGACGCGAGCAATCCCGTCGCCGTGCGCTTCGACCACGTCACCAAGCAGTACAAGCTGTTCAAGAACGACAAGCTGCGCCTGCTGTCCACCTTCTCCAAGCGCATTCCGCACGATACGGTCAACGCGAGCGACGACCTGAGTTTCACCGTGAACCGCGGCGAATCCCTGGCGCTGCTCGGCGACAACGGCGCCGGCAAGTCCACGGCGCTCAAGATGATCACCGGCGTGTGCTTCCCGACGTCCGGCACCGTCGAGGTGCACGGGCGCGTGTCCGCGCTGCTGGAGCTTTCCGCGGGCTTCGACATGAAGCTGTCGGGCATGGAGAACATCGACATGCGCTGCCAGCTGTGGGGTTTGTCGAAAGAGGAGTCCAAGGAGCTCATTCCCGAGATCGTGGAGTTCTCGGAACTCGGCAAGTACATCGACCAGCCGATGCGCACGTATTCGAGCGGTATGCGCGCCCGTCTGGGCTTCGCGTTCGTGTCGTCGATCCGCCCGGACATCCTGGTGGTGGACGAGGCGCTGTCCGTCGGCGACCGCAAGTTCGCGAAGAAGTGCCGCGAGCGGGTCAACAGCATCATCGCCAACGAGAACGTGACCGTGCTGTTCGTCACCCACTCGACCGGCACCGCGAAGGAGTTCTGCCACAGGGGCATCGTCATCCAGAAGGGCAAAGCCATGTTCAGCGGTGGCATCGAGGAGGCCGTCGACTTCTACACCGCCTCGTGACGCTTCGACCGTTCCGTTGACGGCGTTGCCGGCAAGCGGCACGGCCGACGTCCATTGACCGCGCTCGGTCGGATGGCCGGGACAACTCCCGCGTTTCGTGATTGTGCGGCCGTTGTCCACGTTTCTGTCGGCGGATCGAGGCGAATCGCGCATTATGCATCGCTGACACCAGTCTCACCCGCCCTATCCCGCCGGCAGGGCGGTTGTTATGCTTGAAGACATGTCCTATACCATCCGCGCAGCCGTTGACGCCGACGTTCCGGCCATCGCCGACATCTACAACGAGGCGGTGATCCGTGGGGGAGCGTCCGCCGACCTTGAACCGGTGTCTCTGGAAAGCCGTCGTGCGTGGGTCGACTCCCATCGGCCACGCGCCAAGTATCCGGTCGTCGTCATCGAAGGTCCCGAAGGCGCCGTCGTGGGGTTCGGCTCGCTTTCGAAATTCCATCAGCGGGCCGGATACGACGGCATCGCCGAACTGAGCTACTACATCGCCGGCGACCACCAACGCCAGGGACTCGGCACCATGATGGTGCGATGGCTGATCGATGCCGCGGCAGAGCGCGGATTCACGCATGTCACGGCGATCATCTACGCCGACAACGCCGGCTCCGTCGCGCTCATGCGGCGGTTTGGATTCATCCGGTTCGGCCTGCTTCCCGCCGCGGTGGGCGCGCTCGACGGCAAGCTGCATGACATGAGCTATTGGGTCAAGGCGTTGGCGGGTGGGGTACAATCCTTAAGGTTGAAGACAGGAGAGTAACACATGGCATCCGATTTCTGGCTGATCGTGGGGCTGGGCAATCCCGGCAAGAAGTACGAGGGCACACGTCACAACATGGGCTTCATGACCGCCGACATATTGGCCGAACGCTGGTCCGTCGCCTTTTCCGACCACAAGGGGCTCGCGATGCTCGGCAAGGGCGCGATGAATCTGCAGGGTCGCAACGTCAAGTTCTTCCTCGCCAAGCCGCTGACCTACATGAACGACTCGGGCAACGCGGTCGCCTCGATCAGCGCGTACTATCAGATCCAGCCGGATCACGTCGTCGTCATCCATGACGACATGGATCTCGAATTCGGCCGCATAAAGGTCAAGGCGGGCGGATCCGCCGGTGGGCACAACGGCATCAAATCAATCGACAAAGCCCTGAGCACCCCGAAGTACGCGCGCGTGCGCATGGGCGTCGGCCACGCTCAGCGCGGAGCCCACGCGCACGACAACACCGTCAACTGGGTGCTCGGCGGTTTCGGACCCGACCAGCGCAAGCAGCTGCCGGAATTCCTCGCAGACGGCGCCGACGCGGCCGAAACCATCATCTTCGACGGACTCGCCGCCACCCAGGAGAAGTTCAATGGCCGCTGAGCAGGGACGCGCGCGCGGCAAAGCATCCGCCGCCACCGCCGCTGCCACGGCCACACGCGTCCAGAACGCGCTGATCGACGGCTCCCTGTGCGGCATCCTCGAACGGCTCGATGAGGATCCGGCATTTCATCGGCTCGTCAGCGGCGGCATGAGCATCGCCGACGACAAGGACATCGCCCCGATCATCACCGTGGGCGCCCCGGACGGGTTGCGCCCGGCCATCGCCGCAGCGCAGGCGGAACACACCCCCGTCGTCCTGGTCGTGGCCTCCAGCCGCGAGGCCGAGGACACCGTGAACGCGCTGCGGTCGTGGTACGACGGCGACCCGAACGACATCGCACAACTGGAGGCCTGGGAGACGCTGCCCCACGAGCGGCTCAGTCCCCGTGCCGACACCGTGGCGAGTCGCATGGCCGTATTCCGCAGGCTCACGCACCCCAGCGACACCAATCCGATGTTCGGACCGATCCGCATACTCGTCATGCCGGTGCGTTCGCTGATCCAGCCCGTTGTCAAGGGGCTCGGCGACGTCGATCCGCTCGTCTTCACGCAAGGCGAGGAGCTGCCTCTCGACGACGTGTCGCGCCGACTGGTTGAGAACGCCTACACGCGCGTCGACCTGGTGATGGACCGTGGCGAGTTCGCGGTGCGCGGCGGCATCATCGACGTCTTTCCCCCAACCGCGCCACATCCGGTGCGCATCGAGTTCTTCGGTGACGAGATCGACTCCATCCGAGAATTCCACGCGTCCGACCAGCGCACCTACGGCGAGGGCGTCCGCACGATCTGGGCGACGCCTTGCCGTGAACTGCAGCTCACCGACGCCGTGCGGGACCGGGCGAAACGGCTCATCGGGCAGATTCCGAATGCCGACGACATGCTGGAGTCCATCGCGAACGCGATTCCCATCGAAGGCATGGAATCCCTGATGCCCGCGCTCATCGACGACATGGAACCCGTGACCGGCATGCTCGACAGGCATGCCGTCATCATGCTCGCCGACTCGGAAAAGCTGCGCCGCGCGGCGGACGACCTCTCGAAAACCGCGAACGAGTTCCTCGCCGCCAGCTGGCATGTCGCCGCGGCCGGGCACGGTGCCGGAGCTCCCATCAGCTTCGACCAGGCCAGCTTCCTCGACTACGAGGAGACCATCAACTCGCTCGCATACTCCAGCCACGACGTGTGGAGCCTCACCAGTTTCGGCGTGGACGCCAGCCGCCCGAACCACGTGCAGCTCGCCGCCGGCAACCCGGGCGAATACCGCGGTGACGAGACGAAGGCCGCGGCCGGCATCGAGGGGCTCATTGACGCGGGGTACCAGGTCACCGTCACCGCGGCCGCGCAGGGCACGCTCGCACGATTGAAGCGAGCCATCAACGAGACCGGCATCGCCTCGTTCGACGTCATCCGCTCCCAGGCCATCGACGGGTTCATCGACACGGCGGCGAAGACCGCGCTGCTCACCGAACGCGACCTGACCGGACGGTCCAGTGCGGCCGGTCAGGCGAAGACCCCCAAGCGCCGCCGCAAGGCAATCGACCTGATGGAGCTCAAAGCCGGAGACTACGTGGTTCATGAGCAGCACGGCATCGGCCGTTTCCTGGAGATGCGGCAGCGCACCATCGGCACCGGGGCGAACAAGACCACGCGCGAATACCTTGTCATCGAATACGCGCCCAGCAAGCGCGGCGCCCCGGCCGACAAGCTGTTCATCCCCACCGATCAGCTGGATCTGATCAGCAAATACATCGGCGCGGAGGCCCCCAAGCTCAACAAGCTCGGCGGCTCCGACTGGGCCGCAACCAAGGCGAAGGCGCGCAAGCACGTGCACGAGATCGCCGAGGACCTGGTGAAGCTGTACTCTGCCAGGCAGCGCACCAAGGGGTTCGCGTTCAGCCCCGACACGCCATGGCAGAAGGAGCTGGAGGACGCGTTCCCGTATCAGGAGACGACGGACCAGCTCACCACCATCGATGATGTCAAGTCCGACATGGAGAAACCAGTGCCGATGGATCGCCTCATCTGCGGCGACGTCGGCTTCGGCAAGACCGAGATCGCCGTGAGAGCAGCGTTCAAGGCCATACAGGACGGCAAGCAGGTGGCCGTCCTCGTGCCGACCACGCTGCTCGTGCAGCAGCATCACGAGACGTTCACCGAACGGTACGAGGGCTTCCCGGTCACCGTCGCGGCCATGAGCCGCTTCCAGACGACCAAGGAGATCAACGAGACCATCGAGGGACTGGAGACGGGTGGCGTCGACGTCGTCATCGGCACCCACAAGCTGCTCAACCCCAAGATCAAGTTCAAGGATCTCGGCCTTGTCATCATCGACGAGGAGCAGCGGTTCGGCGTCGAGCACAAGGAGACGCTCAAGGCGCTGCGCACCAATGTGGACGTGCTCTCACTGTCCGCCACGCCTATCCCGCGCACGCTGGAGATGGCGGTGACCGGCATCCGCGAGATGTCTACGCTCGCCACCCCGCCCGAGGATCGGCTTCCCGTGCTCACCTACGTGGGTGCGTACGAGGATGCTCAGGTCACGGCCGCGGTCCGGCGCGAACTGCTGCGCGGCGGACAGGTGTTCTACGTGCACAACCGCGTGCAGGACATCGCGAAGACGGCCACGAAGATCCACGAGCTCGTCCCCGAGGCGCGAGTCGGCATCGCTCACGGCAAGATGGGGGAGAAGCAGCTCGACGGCGTAATCCGCGACTTCTGGCATCGCGACATCGACGTGCTCGTATGCACGACGATCATCGAGACCGGACTCGACATCTCCAACGCGAACACGCTGATCGTAGACCACGCCGACCGGTTCGGCCTCTCCCAGCTGCACCAGCTGCGCGGGCGCGTCGGCCGCGGCCGCGAACGCGCGTACGCCTACTTCCTGTACGACCCGTCCAAGCCGATGACCCAGCAGTCGCACGACCGCCTCGCCACCATCGCGCAGAACACGGCGCTCGGAAGCGGCTTCGACGTCGCCATGAAGGATCTCGAACTGCGCGGCACCGGCAACCTGCTGGGCGACGAACAGTCCGGGCACATCGAGGGCGTCGGCTTCGACCTGTACGTGCGCATGGTCTCGGAAGCCGTCGAACAGTACAAGGAGCCGGAGCGGACCGAGCCGGTCGCGGTCACCATCGACCTGCCCATCGAAGCGTCCATCCCGGTGGACTACATCGATTCCGACAAGCTGCGGCTCGAAGCATACCGGAAACTGGCCGCTTCGCGCACCGATGAGGACCTCAAGGAACTCGCCGACGAACTCACGGATCGCTACGGCAAACTGCCGGAGGAGTTCGAGACGCTGTTCGGCGTGGCCCGCCTGCGCATGAAGGCGCGGGAACTCGGCATATCGGAGATCGTCGCGCAGGGCAAGAACGTGCGCGTCGGCAAGATCGATCCGCCCGAATCGATGCAGATGCGCATCAACCGCATCTACCGCGGGGCGCAATACCGGCCGGTCACGCACACATACCTGATCCCCGCGCCGTTCGCGGGCACGCTCGGCGGCAAACCGATGCCGGGCGATCAGGTCATGGACTGGGTGAGCGACCTGCTGCACGACTTCGCATGGAAGCCGCAACCGAGGAAGGCATGATGGGCTCCGGATCCCCGTTCGAAGGCATGCCCGGAGGCATCGGGGAGCGGAACGGCATGATCCGGCTGCCGTACCATCCCCTGACTTCGCTGATCCGGCATTTCGACAATGGCCAGGCCCTGGCGCTCCTGCACTCGGGGCGGGGCGGACGGTATTCGGTGCTCGGACTGCACGCCTACCATCGGCTCATGCAATACGGCGATGACGTGATGGAAGGCACCCTCGCCGTCTGCGGAGACGACGATGTCTGGCGGGACCGGCTGCTCCCCGGCCAAGACGCGCTCATGCTGCTGCACGACCGGCTGCGTGACGAGCCCGGCGTGCTCGGATTCATGTCATATGATGACGGCCGACGCCGGGAAGGCGCGCGATCCCGGTTCGACGGCGGCCAGCAGGCGGCAGAGCGAAAGACGCCGCCGGACGCCGCATGGTGGAGTTTCGACGACATCCTCATCGAAGACCGGCAGCGGCGCTCGCTGACCCTGCTCAGCCATCATCGCCACCCGAACAGTGCCCGGAACATCGCCGCCATACGATCCGTCTGCCAGTCCGCCCCCGCTGGCGGGGGCTGTCGCGAAGCGACTGGGGGTGGTTATCCAGACTCCCCGCACGCCTCAGCCTCCCACCGCGGCGCATGGCGCTGCGACCACGATCGCGCCTCATACTGCGAGGCCGTGGAACGACTCAAATCGCACATGCACGACGGCGAAGCCTACGTAGTGAACTACTCGTTGCGTCTCGACGTCACCAGTCCCGTGACGCCCCTGGACATGTTCCTGCGTCTGAACGACGACAATCCCGCGCCGTTCTCCGCGTATGTCAACGGCGGCGGATGGCAGATCGTCAGCTCGTCGCCGGAACGGTTCCTCGAATGCCGCAGCGGCCATGTCGTCACCCGCCCCATCAAAGGAACGCGGCCACGTGGCCTCACCGTGCAGGAGGACGCGGCCAACCGCGCCGCCCTTGAGCAATCCGGCAAGGACCATGGTGAGCTGCTCATGGTCACCGACCTCGAACGCAATGATCTGAGCCGCGCGGCGACTCCCGGAACCGTGCAGGTCACGGGGTTCGCCGAACTGGAGACCCACCCGCACGTGTTCCATCTGGTGTCCACCGTCGAGGCCGAATTGCCCGATGCCCGCGATCTGCCCGAACTGCTTGCCGTCATGTCGCCGGGCGGATCGATCACGGGGGCTCCCAAGCGCCGCGTCATGCAACTCATCGACCGGTATGAACGGTCGCCTCGCGGCGTGTACACCGGCTCTCTCGGCTACATCACCGCCGATGGCGACTGCGATCTGAGCATTCTGATCCGCTGCGCGAC
>OAZZ01000820.1_pt1 | contig 15608 bp, 7 predicted proteins | sample 1495051 | NCBI WGS metagenome assembly OAZZ01 (sample SAMEA2579977, study PRJEB22360) | human gut metagenome
CAGCACTTCGCCGGCCGTTCCGTGTGAGCGCTCGATGAACCATGCGATCAGTGAGATGACAGTGGCGGCAAGCAGCAGGTACACCAGCGGATCCTGGAACTGCGCCAGGAACTTCTTCCACTTGGGTACGGGCGGCGCGCTGGCCAACTGGTTCGGGCCGAATTTCTCCAACCGGCGCTGCGCCTCGGCGGAACTCAGGCCGGTATTGGTATCCACATCCAGCGCCTTGGCGACTTCGTTCGCCTCGGTCAAGCTGGGATCGACGTCGTGAAGCAGGCCTTCCTGCGACTGCACGCCTGTGGATTGATCATTTGTGTGATCAACCATAATGGTCTCCTTGATATAGCCGCGGAGTAGTCAGCCCTCACAATCACCGGGATCGTCCCCTCCCCCGGTCATCTCGATAAAGCTGCGCGGTTATGGGCACCGGCGCAACTGCTGCCGATGCATACTGTTGCCATTATTCCACAAACCCGTCATCGCTTGGCGAAACAGCCCTTTACATGTTGTCCAAATATCCGCATTCCGCGAACGATTTCAGGCGACACGCTCACACAGCGCGAGCAGCCAGCGGAGCGTCGTCATGGTGTAATCGAACAGTTCGTCGTCCATGCCGAAATACCGCTCGCAGCACTCCCTGCTCACATCGACCATCGCAAGGCCTTCTGGCTCTCCGGGTGTGAATGACGCCGCCCGATCCTGCATTCAGGATACGTGCCAAGGCAAGGAACTCCGGCGGCTTCGGAACCGGACGAGCTGCGTTCCGTTCCTAAGTGCGCGCCGAAACGACAACTCTGCGCACTTAGGAACGCAAACTATGCGATCTGCGTTCCTATGTTCGCGCACTCGGCGTTCCGGCGCGTACTTAGGAACGCAAACCGAGTCTCTCAGGGGATTGGGGCGATTCGCGCGCCGCGAATGGCTGTTTGGCGTGGGGGTCTGGGACAATGGCACGTATGGCAATCAAGAAAGGTCCGACCAAGGGGTCGGGAGGAAAACACCGCAATGCGCTACGCGGCAAGGGGCCGACGCCCAAAGCCGAGGATCGCGTGTATCACAAGGCATACAAGGCCAAGCAGGCGACGAACCGTCGCAAGATGGCAGATCCGCGACTGGCAGCCCGCCGTCGCGCCGCGAAGTTCGCGTCCGATTCGGACGATCTGGTCATCGGCCGCAATGCCGTGCTGGAGGCGCTGCGCGTCGGCGTCCCCAGCATGCAGCTGTATATCGCGACACGTATCGAGCATGATGACCGTACACGCGAGATCATCAAGCTCGCCGGCGCACAAAGCCTGCACCTGCTGGAGGCCGACCGTCTGGAAATGGATCGCATCGCCCGGTCGTCGAACCATCAGGGCGTCGTGCTCAAAGTGCAGCCGTACCAGTATTCGTCTCTCGCCGAGCTGGCGGATATCGCCGAGCGCAAGGCCAAGGCCATGGACGTGGTGAATTCGCCGAGTGCGCGCATCAACGCACGCCCGCTGTTCATCGCGCTCGACGGCGTGACCGACCCGCAGAACCTGGGTGCGGCGATTCGTTCGGCCGCCGCCTTCGGTGCCAACGGCGTGATTCTGCCGGAACGTCGTTCCGCTTCGGTCACCGCTGCCGCGTGGAAGGTATCGGCCGGTGCCGCGGCGCATATCCCGGTGGCTCGCGTGGTGAACCTCACCAAGGCCATCGAAAGCATGCGCGAACGTGGATATTACACGGTCGGCCTAGACGGCGGCGGCGATAAGCTGGTCGGCGAAACCGGTTTCGAGACCGATCCGCTGATCGTCGTGCTCGGTTCAGAAGGCAAGGGACTGAGCCGACTCGTGCGCGAGTCGTGCGACGCGATCGCCGGCATTCCGATCACGTCCATGGTGGAGTCTCTGAACGCCTCGGTCGCAGCCGGTATCAGCCTGTACGCGGTCGCCCGCGCCCGCCGCGAAGCAGCGGCAGCCGCCACGAAGTAATACCCATATCTCCCCCCCCTGCTGCCGGCGGGGTCATCCGAGCGGACGTACATCCAATCGCCGACCAAAATCGGGGTGGCCGCCGCAATCGGCGCACCACCCCGTCCGGTTTCGCTCAGCAGCTCCACATATCAGTGGCTCCACACCGCGGCATCAGGATCGTCGTCGGGATTGTAATCATCATCGTCGATGGGCTTTTCGTAATTCGCCTCATCGTCGACCACGCCGGAATCCGCTTCAGCGTTGAGCTCGTTCACGGCTTTGTCATCCAACTTGTAGTTCGGCAGCACGGATTGGATGTAGCTTTCCACAGCCTCGCCCATCGGCACGTCGTGGCCGGCCTTCTCGGCAAGGAACCAGCGGTGATCCAGCACCTCATGGAAGAACTGTGCCGGCTCGATCTGCGAACGATATTCACGTGGAATCATACGCACGGTCGGCTCATACACCTCACGCATCCAATCGGTGGCGACGATCTCCAACTCCTCGCCTTCACGCCACGTGGAGGCACGGTACGCATCCAGATCGTTGAGCAGGCGCCGCGCCTGATTCTCCTGCACATCTAAACCGGTCAGTCGCAGAAGCTTGCGCGACGCATAGCCGGCATCGACCACGCGCGGGCGGACCAGCACACGTTTGCCGTCCTCCGCGGTCTTCATCTCCAGCTCGTCCACGTCGAAGCCCAGGTCGTTGAGCTTGTTGACGCGCTGCTCGATCTTCCACATCTCATCCGGGCCGAACTTGTCGGTGTCGGTCAGCGTGCTCCACAACGAGTGGTAGCGGTCGACCAGACGGTTGCCCACCTCGATCTCGTCCACGTCGCTCGGCAGCAGACGGCCAGAAGCCAAATCCATCAATTCACCGATGATGTTGGTGCGAGCCAAGTCGATATCGTATTCACGCTGGCCATCGGTAAGCTGCACCTGCAAATCACCGGTTTCGGCGTCCACCAGGAAGGCGGAAAACGCGTCGGCATCACGCAGGAACAGGACGTTCGACAGCGACACATCGCCCCAGTAGAAGCCGGCCAAGTGCAGGCGAACCAGCAGCACGGCAAGGGCGTCGATCAAACGCTCGGCAGTATCCGGCTGGAGATTGCGGGCGAACAGCGCGCGGTACGGCAGTGAGAACTTCAGGTGACGGGTGACCAGAATCGCTTCCAGCGGCTCACCGTTGCGGTCATGACGACCGGTGACCACGGCAATCGGGATGACGGTCGGCAACTCGAGCTTCTGCAGTCGGCGCAGAATCTCATACTCGCGCTCGGCCACCTGACGGGTGATCTCTTTCATGGCGTAGACCTCATCACCGACGTGTACGAATCGCACGACGTGGCGGGAGATGCCTCGCGGGAGGTTTGCCAACAGTTCGGCGGGCCAGGTCGCCAACGGCTTATGCCAGGGCAGCGTGAACATCTTCGGGTTCGAGCTGGCGGCGGTGATCTTCAATGCTTGCGGCTCAGCTGAACTGGCATGTTCGTCTTCGGCTTTGACGGACGTGGCCTTCAGCGCGCGCGGATCCATCTGGGGAAAATCGTTCAACTCCATGTGTTCGATTTTACGTGGTGCTTGGGAAGTGCAGCGAGTAGCGGCGACTTCGGCGCGTTATTCTCGCATACGAATAAATCATCTGTATGGGATTTGCCGGCCGAATTGACGTCCCGTATGCGGCGCCTCATGCGCAATCTGAACAAAATGAACGCAACAAGTAACATGAGCCCCGCTGCCGCGGCAATGCTGCCTACGGCGGCACCCGTACGACCGATAAGGCCAGGATTGCCCGGCTCCTCGCTCGGGTTATTTTCGGGCGGGACAACAGGAGTTCCAGTGCTAAATTTTGGCTCTACTGTGATGTTGAGATCAGCGGATGTGCCTCCACTGCCAGGAATCGAGATGAGGAACGGATCACAGTCGTATGCCTTGTTGGCTTTCGCCGAGCTCGTGCGGGAGACCAGATATAGGCCGAGCGGCAGATTCTGGAAAGTGAGCTGACCAGCTACGTTAGTGGTGCCGGAATGCTGGTACAGCTTGTTTTTCGCCGCGTGCGCAGCGAGCTTCTTGGCCGCATCGTGATATTCACTTGATGTCAGGCGTTCCCAATCGGCAGTGAGGCCGGAAAAATCGCCGACGGTTTTATATGAGGAGACGCTACCATCATTGTTCGTTGTGACGGTGGCGACGCGCACGATGGAATAGGTATCGCCGGCAAGCAATTTGGGCGAAGCCGTGTCTCGGCCCCATACGGCATTGATGGTGAGAGCGCCGAAAGAATCAGCTTGCGCATATGGCACCATAGAGCCGAGGGCTGCAAGAACAGTGAGGACGATAGTAACGGCGGCGGCAATCATGGCAGCAATGCGCGCCGCACCATACTCGCTTCCGCTATGCAGGTCTAACATGTCTGCCCGGTCCTTTCCGCCATGATGAATGTGATTGGTTATTTGTACTGTCTGGCTGAGGAGGCAAGTCACCGTCCGGCTCGATATCCGCAGAGTCAGAATCACCAGATGCGACCTTGGCGCTCCCACTCTGCCGGCGTCGCCGCTCATGGCGCTGCCATAAATGCCATGCGATGAGCAAGGCAATCAGTGCAAGAGACGGCAACAAGTACTGCAGCGGAATGTCCACGTGGAACGTGGATTTGGCGTCATCCTGCTGCTGCGGCGTGTATGGGATGCGATGGCCACGCACCAGCAGCCGATGCGTATTGACCGCATACGGCGTACAAGTGATGAGCGTGACCAAATCCTTGCCGGGCTCAATTGCCAATTGTTTGGTATCGGTCGGCAGAACGGTAGTGATCTTATCGACCTGATACGCATACGTGTCTTTAAGTATTGTGATGTAGAACTTGTCGCCTTTTTTCATAAGGTTCAAGTCCGTGAACAGTTTTGCCGTGGGCAAGCCCCGGTGGCCAGACAGCGCCGCATGAGTGGACGCGCCACCAACTGGCAGTGAGGTCTGTTCGAGATGTCCGATGCCGGATTGCAACACTTTCTCGGAAGTGCCGTGATAAATCGGCAAGGTCTCCTCAAGCTTAGGCACAGTGATGTATCCCATCATGCCGTCACCGTCAATATTGAGCAGACTGTTGTATTCCTCGTCCGTGGATGCGGAATTGACGGCACTGGCAAGAGCGTCGGTCTCTCCCGCATCGTTCTGGGCGAGCTTTTCGTTATAGGCGTGCGCAGCATCCAGCACCTTCTGGTACTGTTCCTGGCTCAATGCTTCAACGCTGGCGTCGTAGTTATTTACGGCGCGGCTGGCGTTGCGCATAATGAGGAAGTTGCTGATCGTCGGATAGAACAGAATGAGCATTCCACCGAGAATGACCAGTAAGGGCAGGATGTTGCGCAGTCGTTTCATCGAGCGTTCTTTTCGCGAGGAAACCGTGTTGTGGGCGTAGCGGGTGTGTGCCCTTCACGCCCAAAACACGGCCATGCTCGTCAGGCGTTCTTGCGCTTGAGAGTCCAGGCAACGCCGAGCGCGATGACCAGCACACCAATCACCGTGAAGGCGATGGTACCCATGCCACCAGTGCCAGGCAGGACAACACCGGGCTTGTTCTGGACCGGGATGACACCGTTCGATGCGGTCTGGTCGTAGACGCTGCCATTGTTGTTGTCGTATTTGATGACGACGGTGGCATGCGTGGTGTCAGTGCCGTTGTTCTGGCCATCAACCTTCACGCCGATGGCGCTGGCGAGCTTGTTGTAGCCGGCCGGCGCTTTGGTCTCGGTGAGCGTGTACTCGCCGTTCTCCAGTCCCCGGAAGTCAACCTTACCGTTTGCAGGAGTGGTGATAGTCGTCGTAGCACCTGCCTCATCAGCCTTAGCTACACGGTATACAGCGTTCTGGGTCGCACTATCAGCGACTTTCACGAAGCTAATAGCAGTGCCGCCCTTATGTGCGAGTGTGAACTCAGCACCAGCAAGTCGAGTAGCGGTATCATCATAATTTTTACCAGTGTACTTATCGACGGTGAAGCCATAAGTGAAGACACGAACCTTGCTGGGTTCGGACTCACCGGTGCCATTGGTGCTCGGGTTGTTGGAGTACTGAATCGTTGCGGAGTTGACGTTACCAGCACCGCCCACAACAGCATCCTTGTTCAGCGTGGCCGTGTAGGTGACGGTGATCTTCTTGCCGACATTGGCCTGCTGGTTCTTGAAGTTCTTCATGGTGACAGTAAGAAGCGTTTTGCCGTTGTCCGCAGGAGCAGTGGCGACGGTGTAGTCAGTGTCCGTGGTCAGTGCCGTATCTCCGACCTTAACGGAATCGACTTGTCCAAAGGTGAGGCCCTTAGACAACGTATCCTTGAAGTTGAAGGTGTAGGTGCTATAGGCGGACATGTCCGGAATGGTGGAAGTCAGGGTGAACTTCAGGGTATCACCGATCTTCGCGTCGGTGGCGTCCTTACCAGTGCCGTCTACCTGTACCTTCTTGTCAACGGTAGGTAGGGCGCCCTTAATGTCGACACTCACCGTGGTGCTATGAACGCGAACTAGCGCGGCGTATTGACTATTGGTGTCAGCCACGGTCGCACCCGGCACAGCGACCACGTAGTAGCCGTAGTCGAGACCAGTGAACGTCGCAGTGTACTTACCGTCCGTGGCAGCAATCTTAGATACCGTAGCGGTCGCGTCAGCCGTGATGCTGTTGGCCGTGTTCTGCGCCCAGTTCGATGCCTTGGCAGCGAAAGCAGTCAAGGCACTATCTTTCAGCTTGGATACGTAGTCGTTTGCTTTATCGTTGACGTTCGCGTCGGTAACATCAGTTAGTTCGACGGAGTTCTTGAAGAACGGCTTCCACGCGTCATTCAACGTGTGGGAGACAGCCCCGCCGTCACTGCTCACGGTGGCGGAGAACATCTTGTAGGCGTTCACGGTCTTACCGGCGAACTTCGCGTCTTTAGTGCTGACCGTCAGCGTGGCATTACCACCCGCTGCGTTGGCCGTGGCGACTGTCGTCGCAGCCAATCCAAATACGGTGGCAATCGCCGCGGCGGCAGCGAAAACCTTTTTCATCAGTGATTTCATTACTGTTCCTTTCTCTAGATGGAAATCTTTTCTGTTTGGCAGGTACGGTTTGTCTATGTGGTCGTCACGAGGCATGGGCACCTCGCTTTCGTATACGGCTGGAGCCCGAGCGGACTGTGCCGGATTGAACGCGTTGATTACGCACGTACCAGACCACGCCAGCTCCCATAAGCAGCAAGCCGAACATCAGGAACCACATCGTGCCCGCGCCTCCCGTATCCGGAAGCAACGCCGCATTGGTAACAATGGCCACGCGTTCCTTGGTGTTGTAGGAGACCGATACTTGGTATCCGGCCTCCGCGGGCTTGATGGTCTTGGTGGTATCGCCGTCCTTATAGGTCACGGCGGTTTCTTCCACGGTGTACGTGTAGTAACGCACGATGTCCTTGCCGTTGGCATCCTGTCCATCCACGAATGCGACCGGCAGTCCTTGAATCACCTTGCGCCAGGTGTTGCTCCAGGAAGAGGCATCGGAGGAGTCCAACGTCACCGTCCATGGATTCTTCTGCGTCACGGTTGTGCAATCCGCGCCGAAGCATTGAATCGTCTGCGGCGTCACCGTATTGCCACTGCCATCGGTATAGTGCGCGGCGATCTTCAGTTCGACCGACTGCGGCCGTTCGAGGTTGCCGTCCTTCCATACCTTCTGGACGGTCAGGTCAATGGTTCGGCAACCGTCCTTGCCGCACGGGTCCTGGCCGTCGTCCGGTTCGGGGGTGAGTCCGCCGTTGTTGTCGGTCACGGTCGCGTCGAGCATGAGCACGGCCTTGGCCGGGGACTGGTAGGCATCGAGCTTCGTCTTGGTGCTGCCGTCCGTGGAGTTGACCACGGCGTCCTTAATGCCGACCCAAGTGGTGCCGGCGTCGCCGGATGCGGAGCTGTGCACAGCGCTGCTGTCGTATGTGTTGACCACGTCGAACAGCTTCACTTCCCAACGATCGAGTCCGGTGTTCAGCGCATCGTCTGCCGTGTTCTTCTGCGAGAAGATCTTGTTGCCGTCCTGTGCGGAGGTGCGGGCCTCACTAGCGTTCGCGGCCGCCTTGCGGTAAATGCGATAGGTGTTGTATGCCTTGTCGCCGTTGCCGTCATCGACCGGCCCAAGGATGTCGCTCATGGTGTTGAAGTCCCATACGGACTTGAGTTTGGTGTTCGAGAACGGGTCGACCAGTCCGCTGGTGCCGCGGATCGTGTCGGCGTAGACCATGTGGTCGTCCGCCAGCACGCCCTCGTCGTTCAGTCCGGCGAAGCCGCCCGTGTAGCCTGTGGAAAGATCCTTCACACCGTCGGTATCCTGAGTTGCCCCTCCGCCGAACACGTCATAGCCACTGGCGATGCCCGTTACGGTGGACTGTTCCACGCGAGTACGGTTGCCCTTGATGAGCTGGACGGTCAGGTTGCTGCTCGACCCATTCATATCAATGCCGTCTTTGCTGCAAGGCAGTTTGATGACACTATCGCCGATGGTGACAATCGCCACGTCGGTCTGCTGCTGGTTTTCATCATCAGCCTTGGACAGAGCAACGCTCACCTTCAGTCCGAACAGGTTCACGTACAGCACGTTGCCTTCCGAAAGCACCTTGAGATCGAATACCTTGCCGAAGATGGCCGGGAACCACTTGCCTAAATCGATGACGCCGACCTGTTCCGCCTTGTCGAGGTACAGGAGCTTGACCAGCGCGTTCACCACATGCAGCAGCAGTTCCACAAGTACAGAGTTGACCTTCGCGTCAACCAAATAGGCACGGCTGGTTTCACCGACGAATCCGCCGGCAATCTCACCGCTAGTGACCTTCTTGAGATTGTCAGACGCGCAGCCCTTCACCCTGGCCAAATCCGCGTATCCAACAAAACCGCCTGCGACCTCGCGTCCGGTAGCCTTGTCGGTGGCTTTGCCGTAATTGTCGCCATGGTGTGTGGCGGTGACGGTATAACCGTCCGGGATGCCGATGACGCGCGAATCGCCAACGTGCGAGCCCCAGATGTCAAGTACGCCGGCCGTGGCACCAAGCAGATTGAGCGCATCTGTGCCGAGCTGTGCATTGTCGGCGGCGACCGTGCCGGATTTGCCAAGATGCCCGATGAAGCCGCCCACGTAGTTCACGCCGGTCACACTGTTGAGGTTGGTGACCGCAGACTGCTTCACAGAGCCATTGATCAGCCCACCGCCGAAGCCACCGGCCGCACCGGTGTAACGCTTCGAGTCAAGCATGCCCTTTGTGGTGGAATCATGGGCGACAATCTGGATGCCGTCGCTCACACCGTTGATCCGACCGTCATAGATGAAGGTGCGGAATGCTTCGAGCACGCCCACGTTGCCGACCTTGAGCAGTTTGAGCAGCAGGTTGGTATTCTGCTTATCGCCGGCCTCGCCGCCGCCGACGGAAGCGACGCTGGACACATCGGCAAGGCCGAAGAAGCCGCCCGCGTATTGCCCGCCTTCAACGGCGCGCAGCCCGGTGACTGTAAGTGCGGCTGGGTCATTGTTCGGATCCGCTTCACTGCCGGTGCCTTTGGCGGAATCCTTGTCACCGAGGATCGAGGCCTGCAGCGAGCCGGCGAAACCGCCGGCGTTCAGGGCATACTTGGTTGTGGTGTTACCCTTATCGTCCTTGGTCTCATATGCGCCGTCGACCGTGTATCCCCATGCCGGGTCATCCGAGCTCACATGTGCACCGCGAATCGTCGTAACCGTGGCCTGCAATACGCTGACCAGACTTGCCGGGGTCGAGACCAGCGAGTCGAGGATTCCTTGCAGGAATCCCTCGGATGCGTTGGTGTCCACATCCGTGACCGCGCCGGCAGTGGCCACGCCGATGAATCCGCCGACGTTGTTGCGGCCTTCCACCTTGCGCAGGTTGGAAACGTTGGCACCAGCAGCGGTGACACCCTTGACAAGCTTCTGGCCGTTCTGGCCGAGATCGCCCCAGATCTGGCCACCGACCGCGAGACCGGCATAGCCTCCGGCATTACCGGTACCGTGCGTGATGTCTTCACCGGTGGCCACGACCTTCATACCCTTGCGGTAGCCGGCCACGCTCGAAGATTTGACGACGGGCACAAATACCTGTGCCACGTCGAGCATCTGTCCCAAATCAAGTTTGATGCCTTTGTCGCCGAATAGTTGGATAGAGCCGAACGAGGATGCCGAGCCGGATTCCATCGTGCCCGCATAACCGCCTGCCGCACGCATGGCAGAGACGGTCTTGACATCCATCGACTGGCCATCGGTGATCGTGCCGGTGCGCATCAGACCGACGTGTCCGCCGGCGACGCCGGAATCATGCAGGTTCGCGCCGGTCCGATACTCCGCACGTCCTGTGACGACGTTGAATCCGAAGATGTAGGATTCGAGGAACTTGTCCAGGGAATCCTGATCAGTAACAGAGCCCGCACCATCGCCCGTAGCCACCTCGGTAAATTCCTTGCCATACGCACCGTACTTGCCGATGTTGTCGACCCACGTCTTCCACTGGTCGTAGCTCATATTGCGCAGCGGACCGGTGACCTTCGTGTGCTCCTCGGTCGGGTAGACCACGGACAGCACGCCGGCGAGGTTGCCGGCCTTGATGAGACCGCCGAGCAAGGAGAGCGAACCGCCTTCAGCGGTATCGGCCGCTTCCATGAAGCCGGTGTAACCGCCGGCGATTTCGGCACCGTATACACTGCGGATGCGCGCGGCGTAGGCTACGCGCTGCGGCCCGTTGTATTTGCCGCCGGTATTCTCCTGCTTCCACGCTGCTGTGTTGTTGCCCCAGATATGACCGCCACGATTACGACCTGCATAGCCGCCGGCCATGCCGCGGCGTGTGGTCGTATCCGATGCCGCCTGGGCACGCACCGCGCCGCCGCACACTGCGGCATCGGTCGAGCTGTTGCGAATCGTCGGTGTGAAGTCCTGCACGAGCGAGAGCAGGTTGTCGAGGTTGGCAAGCTTCTTGAGCACGCTGCCGTCACCAAGCACGTTCGCCACGGCTCCCGGCTGCATGGTACCCACGTAACCGCCGGCCGAAACCTGGCCGATGATGTATACGAACTCATGCGAGCTCGAGTCCTGAATGTGGCCGCCTTCGATGTCTCCGGCGAAACCACCAGCCATACCCAGTGGATCGGGCTCATTGTTGGCATTCCTATGATCTGCGGTGCTGGCCAGAACGGAGTATCCGCCGATGCCGCCAGTCACATCGGAGTGTTCAATCGTCGAGACGACGACATCCAGCACACTGAGTACATCGTTGAGATTGACGTTCTGGCCGAGCAGTCTCAGGCCACCGCCCACAGCTGCCGCCGAGCCGATGTCCATTTTGCCGATGTAGCCGCCGGCATACCGAGCGGCGGTGACTGCATATGTGCTGTCTTTGCTCAGATAGGTGTCATTGATTGATCCGGCGGTTTCCAGATTCTTCGGTGCCTTGACATCAGTACGGCGCAGTTGGGTCACACTGGAATGGGACACCTGCACACCGGAACCGTATCCGATGTAGCCGCCGGCGGAACCGGATTGCGTATCGGACTGATCAAATCGGGTGGCGGAAACGGTGAAGCCGGGATCATCCGGGTCGGAAATCTTGTTACCGCTAGTTGTCTCCACGGTGGTGGCATCGGAATGCACACCCGCGTAGGAGATGAATGGCACATAGCCCTGCACTACCTGCAACAGGTTGGCGAGATCCACCGTACCGAATTTGCCGAGCAAACTCAGGCCGCCGTTGCCAGCCGAAGCGAGCGCACCGGAGACAACCTTGCCGCCGAAACCACCTGCGTATGCGCCGCCGGTCACATGGTCAAGGTTGACAACGGCCACGGGGGTGGTTTGCACGCGGGACTGTACACCGGCCAGCGTTGAGTCGTTCTTGAGATCGGTTTCGGAGAACTGGTTGACCTTGCCGCTTTGGAAGTTTCCCGCATAGCCGCCCGCGATATCGCCTTCGACATAACCGCCGTTGACGTACGTCACGGTGGTATCCGTATAACTTGGAATCAGATACGGTACGGCACCGAGCAGGTCGTTCACGGACAGCAGGCCGCCTTTGATCAGGCCATCCAATACGCTGGAATCTTTTGCGTTGCTGAGCGCGTCGGCGAGGCCGCCGGTGGTGGAGAAGCCCACGAAACCGCCTGCCACACCATCGGACGTGCTGGTATCGGCTGTGACCGATTTGAGGTTTGTCACATGGCTTTCCCGGGTCTTGGTGCTGTTGGCCTGACCATAGAAACCGCCTGCAGCGTAATCGGTTGTTTCGTTGTTCTCGTTCTTGCCGGTTGCCGCAACCGTGAATCCGCCAGAGATGCCGTTCACGTTCGATGCAGTGACTGCAACCGAAGAATATTGGGCAACCGATAGCAGACCGGAAAGCTTGATAAGCCCAAGCACATTGAGACCGCCAGCGCCGATGGCGTCGCCTGGTCCAGAGAAGCCAATAAAACCGCCGGCTTCTCCCCTGGCCGAGACCGTGGCCAGATTGGTAAGGTTCGTGTTGGTCACGTCGCCGCCGGTGGCGCATCCGATGGCACCGCCTGCATAATATGAACCAGCCGTCACTGTCAGGCCGGATGCCGGAGCGGTGACAGACATGTTCTCCACGGTGAACGCGGCAAACTGGTCGAACTTCTTGAGCATGGCAATATCGCCAATTTTCACCACACTGTTGAGCAACCCAGCTACCGTTGTCGGTTGCAGATTGCCGGCGATGCCACCCGCGTAGGAGCCCGCGGCCGTGACCGATTCAAGGCCTTCTATGGTGGTGGAACGCTGCTGTGGGAAGTCACGACGATTGTTGTACTTCCAGAATGTGAGTTTTTGAAGGCGGTTCTGCGAGGAATCACCGATCACCGTACCCGAACCTTCACCCACGAGACCGCCCGCGTAATCGCCACCAGCCTTAACGGTGAGGGAGCCCTTCATCTGCGTGCCGAGAATCACGGAGGGATTCACACCGACGATGGACAGCAGTTCTCCTGCACCGTTATTGCTGCCGCTCAGCAATTTAGTCACAGCCTTGGTGAGCTGTTTCAACAGCGATGCCTTCGTGGTATCGTCCGTACCGAGTTCCAGGCCCCATCCCACGGAGGCGAATCCGGTGAATCCTCCGGCGTGGGATCTGTCGGCAGTCACGGCGACCGAAGCCGTAATCGAATCATTGACAGCATAGGCATTGGCCATGGCACCGTTGAAGCCGCCGGCGTAGTCTTCGGCCTGCACGGTGATCTTATCGTCACCGTTTACCGTCAGGCCACTGTTTTCGATGAGGCTCTGCGGACGCAGCGCAGACAGCAAGTCGACGCCAAGCGAGTTAATCAGACCGCCCACGTTGCCGTTGCGACTTACTCCGGCAAAACCACCGGCATATTGCGTTGCCCGCACGGTGAAACCATTCGTGCTCGTCACCGAAGAGTTCTCAATGATTGCACCAATCTGCGCACCGACAAAGCCGCCGGCCTGCGGGTTGTCCTTGTTGCCGATCACCACGTTATTTTTGAACCCGTTCACCGAACTATTCGAGATAACCGGGTTGTAGTAGCCAACCGGAATCAAGGCATTCAGCCCGAGCGTGCCGGACAGCAACCAGTCCACCAAATCGCCCAGCCCGAGGAACGGGATGACGTTCAGAATCTTCGAGAGTAACTTGGTGAGCGCTCCTACGATGCCGGAGACTGCATCGTATCGGGTTGCGCCCTCAACATATCCCACGAAACCACCGGTCATACGGCTTACGCTAGATACCGAAACATCTGCTACCTCGCAGTCCGTAACCTTGGTGTCCCCGTAGATACGGCCGGCAAATGCACCCGTGGCGAGGTTGGAAGGATTTTTTTCGTGCAGGGTGAGCAGACCTTGAAGATTGAGGTCAAGATCTACTTGTCCGAATGTCAATAGTTTTAACGCCTTCAACAGTGTGTCGAGCAGTAATCCCACTGCCGAAGTGAGCATACCGAGCAAGGTCGGCGGAATATACGATTCACTCGTATGATTCGTCACCGACACATCCTGCAGCTTGAGGTTCGACACTACGGCCGTACCGGCGCTGCCCAGACTGTTGCTGTTCATCACGGTCTTGTTCGTGATCGAGGCGAAGAAGCCGATGCCCTGCTGCTTGCTGACATCCAGCTGGTCGCCTTTGACATTAGAGACCATATCTTTCTGATTGACGACCACATGGCTGATGACCGGCCGAGCTGCGGTAGCGTGAACCACGCTTGCGCCATCGGCACCAACAGCCTTCCACAGGCTGGCTGCGGTGTCGCCGTCATTGGAGACCGCACCGAGCATAGTGCCGGAGAACATGAGCGGAGTCCACTCGGTGTTGTTGGTATCTGCCGCGTTCTTGGACAGGTCGATGTCACGGAAGATCAGGTAGTTGGCGTCTGCGGAATAGGTCAGGCCGGTGTTGGCAGCGGAGTAGTCCGTTTGCGTGCCATCAGCACCCACGCCGTAATACTTGGTGCGGGTCTTTCCGACGTCTAACCGCGTGCTGCACAGCAGTGGACTGTCGTGGTCGGAGGCATCAGCATCGCGCAAAGTATCTGAATTGGAGAGATCGGCGTCACCGGCGTATTCGGAAGACGGCGTGCCGTCCACCCACTGATAATTGAGGGGTCCTTGTCGCGTACAAGTCTGCTTGACCTTGTTGATGCGGCCAATAACCTTCTTGCCAGAACCAATCGCACGCAGCTGCTGCTCGTTACCAATCAGGATGTAGGTCTTGCCGCTGATCTCCTTGGTGACCTGACCCTCAAAATCACGGCCGCCAAGCGCCGTCGCGGCGACCTGCACATTGGCCTTCGCCGGCGATTGATCCGTCGCATTTGAGGAATCGTTCTTGGCATCTTGAGAAGAAGCATCGTTTGGAGCCTGAGTTTGGGCTCCATCATTAGCGGAATTGCCAGCGGTAGCTTCTGCTGAGTCGTCCGCCTTATTGTCTGTCGCACCATTTGAGGATTCGGAAGGTGTTGGCGCACCGTTTGATGTATTGGCCTCTTCTGACGTCTTATCGTCAACGTTGACATTGCGAGCAGAAGGAGCAGCTACGACAGTATTATCCCCCCCCCCCAGAAATTACGGCGTTAGGAGAGCTACTCACATCGTCTATATTCTGAGCATATGCTGCAGGCACCATGCACACGATGGACAAGGAAACAGCAATAACCGAAGCAAGGCAACGCTTCAAGGCATGGCGCTGCCTTCCAGATTCCTGTTCTGTTCCTCCGTTAAACCCGCAACGGACGAACTTCGATTTCGAGCCCATTGTTTCCCCTCATAGATTCGCAATCCCTTTTTCGGGAGGTCACTGCATACAATTATACAAGAAGTTGGCCCGTTGTCTAATTGAAAGTGCAACACCCGTTATTGGAGATTGTCCAGATAACCAGTCCGAAGGGATGTTGCACCTATGGGGAAAGTAAATTCGCACCTGTCGGAAGAGGAACGCCAGGTCATCCAGATCGAGGTCGGCAACGGCACGAGCGTCAGGAAGATAGCCCGTTTGCTGGGACGCGGCCCGTCCGGCATCAGCAGGGAGATCAGGCGCAACACGTGGTTCCCGTCCAACGAGAGCGAGTCCTACCGGCCGTACCGGCCGAAACGGCTGAAGACGGGCCCGTGGACGGGCGGATGCTAC
>OAZZ01000828.1_pt1 | contig 15396 bp, 9 predicted proteins | sample 1495051 | NCBI WGS metagenome assembly OAZZ01 (sample SAMEA2579977, study PRJEB22360) | human gut metagenome
GAGAAAAATCCCTTCTTTCGCATCCGGAAGTCCGGTCTTTTACCTCCCGAACTTCTTGGTTTGACACGCCAAAGTCCCTTGTTTCGTACACAGAAGTCCCTTATTTCAAGGCTCACCCGGATATTGCACGATCGTCCTCACCTGTAGGGGGAGTCTACATCTTCTTCCCTTTCCTTCAATCGTTTCCCCGTGGCTCTGTCTTTAGCTCCGGGTTTACCCCTACCCATTGGGACAACCGTTTCCCTGCCGATACCGACATCAAATCAGAACTGTAAAGGACCGCCAATTCCTCCCCCCGTAACTCCTGACTTCGAATTCATTCATCATCGTAATCCCCATCGTTTTATCGTCCCGTAAAGATAAGCAATAATTAGTGATATTCAAAATATAATGGCATCTATATTCTACCTTTTCCTACCTGTTACCGCACCGATCTTCGCCGATATTCCCCAAACCGTATTCCTGCCTGTTGCGAGGCCCTACCTTCGTGTTGTCATTGATAATGAAAACAGGTAGAGCGACCAATACGAATTCATAAAAATCGATATCTTTGCAATCGGTTATCTGCAACAAACATCAGGACGAATGCGTTATAATAAAGAAATTAAAAACGATATGACACGAAAACTATATTTTACAATCTTATCACAGCTCTTCATATCTACAATTTACGCTCAATACGTCCCGGACATACTGGGCGATAATTATCTGCGCCGGACCATTCAGATGCCGGATGACTACGAGGGGAAAGTCGTCTGCACGCTTGTCAAGAAGCCACAGTTACCGGAGGCCAAACAGGCAATCTTGTATATACATGGCTACAATGACTATTTTTTTCAGAAACAATTGGGTGACAGCGTGAATGCCCACGGTTATAACTTTTATGCTATGGACCTCCGCAAGTACGGACGCTCGATACTGCCGAACCAGAATCCTTTCTTCTGCAAAAGCTTGAAAGAGTATTTTGCAGACCTCGATACTGCCCTTGCCATTATTAAGGAAGAGGGGAATGACAAAATATTGCTGATGGCACATTCTACCGGTGGATTGATTACCCCGTATTATCTGGACAGCAAAAAAGGTAAACTTCCTGTCGACGGATTGATATTGAACAGCCCCTTTCTGGACTGGAATTTCGGATGGATGATGGAAAAAATCGTGATCCCTGTAGTTTCCTGTATAGGGAAACTATTTCCTAACCTGACCGTACAAGGATACGGGGATGCTTCGTATGCTCATAGTCTGCTCAAACAATTCAAAGGGGAATGGGTATATAATACGGACTGGAAGATGATTAACGGCCATCCGAAAAAAGCCGGATGGATAAACGCCATACAAGAAGCGCAGAAAACAGTGCAGAAAGGGATCGGCCTGGACTGTCCGGTACTGGTGATGTCGTCAAACAAGTCGTTCCCGGAAACAAAAGAATGGAATAACGAATATCTGTCTTCCGACATCGTGCTGGACATACACGATATTCAAAAATACGGACAGAAATTAGGCAATTATGTTACACGTGACACGATACAGAACGGGATTCATGACTTGATACTCTCTGAAAAAGACTCGCGCGACCATGTATATCGCACAGTGTTCGACTGGTTGCCAGGAAAATAAACATTGATTATTCTGATATTTGTATTTTCAGAATGCTTATACTTCTTTTCGAAATGAGATATCGGCCGGTAAGTTTTAATCCTTACCTTTGTCCGGTTAAAATAAATATGGAATGAAAGCCTTACAGACAATCATTGCAGTTGCCACTCTTCTCCATGCTGCAAATACTTTTGCACAAACGGAAGAAGCAGAAGATGCAACCTCATATAAAGCCGAAGTTTTCGGATCGGCCAGCAGCGGATCGACAACTCCGTTCTGGATGGTGAGCAATCGGTACGGGGTAGTTCCCCTAGACGCCAATAACGGCTATCTCAACGCTGGAGTTTTTCATCAACAACATTTTGGAAAGGGATTTCGCTGGAGTGCAGGGCTGGACATTGTAGCTGTCGTACCCCGTTACCGTAATGTGTATATCCAACAGATATATGCCGAGTTAGGATATAAAAGTATGCTTCTGAGTGTGGGGAGCAAAGAAAACCGGCATTCGCTTTGGGATCATTCCCTTAGTTCCGGTGACATGGTTCTCTCCTCCAACGCACGCCCGATTCCGGAAATAAAACTGAGTATGCCGGAATTCACCGTCGTTCCGCTCACAAAGGGTTGGATGCAGGTGAAAGGAGATTTTGCGGTAGGCAAGTCTTTCGATACCAAATATCTGGAAAATTTCTCCAATGGAAAACAAACCTATATAAAGAACGTCCTTTGGCATCATAAATCTTTTTACGTCCGCATCAAGGACACGCAAAACAAATTCCCGCTTTCCGGTATTATCGGCGTGCAACACTGGGCGCAATGGGGTGGAACATCCAGCAATCCGAGAATAGGTGTACAACCTCACTCCCTGAAAGATTTTATCCGGGTAGTTTGTGGTAGCGAAGGCGGAGACAATGCAACTCTGTCGGACCAGGTCAACGTGCTTGGCAATCATTTCGGTTCGTACGATTTCAAACTGGAATATACGATGCCGAACTGGAAACTGGCAGCTTATCATCAGCATTATTTCGAAGATAAATCCGGAATGATATTCGTGAACGGGACAGACGGACTTTGGGGAGCACAGTTGGATTTGCCACGCCTTCCCTGGCTAAAAAAGGTTGTAACGGAATATTTGGTCACCCGCAATCAGAGCGGACCGTTCCATTTTATCATCTTCGATCATGACAAATATCAAGGTCCGGGTGGTGGCGGAGATGATTATTACAACAATATAGAATACATAACCGGTTCTTCCTATTTCGGACAAGGTATAGGATCACCGCTTCTGACTTCCCCCCAATACAATACGAACGGGGATATAGATTTCAAGAATACACGTGTACGTGCCTGGCATTTGGCATTTGAAGGAGACCTGTCGCCAATGGTTTCCTATCGCCTCAGATACACACTCATGAATAGCTGGGGAAAACCTTACGCCCCGTTTCTGGATAACAAAAGAAGCAATTCCGGACAGGTGGAAGTCAAATATCGCCATCCACGCCTGCAAGGTTGGGAATTCACAGGAGCTGTGGCCGCAGATGCAGGTTCACTCTATGGGGATAACGTCGGGTTCAGTCTGAGTGTCTGCAAACGCGGCATTTTAAAATCCTGGAAATAGATTATTTATATTGCTCCCATAAGGCTGACGCAATGATGTCTTGTGTTTTGTCAGCCATCTGCTGCAATCCTTTATGGGAAGCATCCATCCCTTCGGTCGGGATAGGCGGATGAATGACCATTTCCATCTTGTGACGGTGAATATTCAACGAACCGATCGGCAATACGTCAAAAGGTCCGTTCAAGGTGATCGGGACAATCTGTAAATGCTGGTCGGCTGCCATCTGGTAAGCTCCTTTCTTAAAACGGATCATTTTTCCGTTATAAGTACGTGAACCTTCCGGGAATACCACCACCGACGCTCCGTTCTTCAGGCTACGTTCCGCCTCCAACACGCTACGGGCGGCAGCTTTCGGTGTCGAATTATCGACAAAGATAAAACCTGCAGCCCGGCAAGCAGCTCCCACAAACGGGATTTTGGCAATACCGGCTTTCATCACCCACTTGATCGGTACACCCAAAAAACCATATATAAGGAATATGTCGAAAGCGCCTTGATGGTTGGCAACAAATACGTACGATTTCTTCCGGTCTATATTTTCCCGTCCTTTCACCTTCACCGGACAAAGGGCCAAATGGCAAGTCAGCCATGACCAAATCATTCCCGGATAATAAGCAAATATTCTTTCCCCGCCTAATAGGCAACCAACAATAACCGTAAGGGCTGTCAGTATGGTCAATACCACAAAAACAGGAACCACAAACAGCCATAAATAGAGCATATAAAGTATCCGTAGCATATATAACTGTATTATTTCACAAATATAAAAGCTAAATTCAATGGTTTCATCATTTTTGTCCCAAAATATTTTTGCAATCGGGTTATTATTGCTTTATTTGCGGTAGAAAAAAAATAATATATAAAATATCTATCACCATGAACGAATTATTGAAAAATCTGGGGGTAATCGTACTCCTTATCGGTGTTATCATTTTGGCTGTACCGGCAATTAACGGAGGATTGTCAAATACTATTCTTCTTACCGGTTTAGGAGTCATTATTCTGGGTTATATCGGTCATATCGTTATAAACAAGAGACTCGGATAATCACACACTTACAAATAAAAAAGTCCGCTCCTTAGGAACGGACTTTTTTATTTTCTGTCCAGGATAATCAGGCTTCCCCTTTCACACCTCCGATGGGAGGAACAAAATCTTCAAATTTGGCAGTCTTACCATTTGCTTGTTCTTCAAACTTTGCCAGATTATCTTGCAAAGCAAACAACAGTCGTTTTGCATTGTCCGGAGTCAGGATGACACGACTTTTCACCTGTGCCTTCGGAGCACCCGGCACAACGCGGATAAAATCCAATATGAACTCGGATGAAGAATGTGATATAATTGCCAGATTTGCATACGTTCCCTGAGCCATCTCTTCTGACAGCTCTACTTGAATCTCATTTGTCGGTTTGTTATTTTCCATATTCTTATTATTTGATTATAAATATTCCAAGACAAATATACATATTAAAATCGGAATAGTATCAAATAAAAAGGGCTACCTTCACAGGCAGCCCTTTTTCAGTTGTGTTTTTAATTCTCAATTCTTTAGACCAATGTAAAAAAAATACCTTATTGTGTTTAATATTCTATAATCTCGACGCTTAAACTAAGGCAATTCGTCTTAGTAATTTCATTGTTTATTCAACGTTACAAAGATATGCCTCATACAATTAACCACCAAATACTATTTTATCATTATATGATACTATTCCGTCACAGATAATTCATTTATTTTGCAAATTAGTTTAAAATCATGTTTTAAATCCTAAAACGAGTACGTGCATATTTTTCACGATATTCGGTAGGAGTATTACCTTTTCGTCGCTTAAAAGCCCGATTGAAATTCGATAAGTTATTAAAACCAGATTTATAGCATATTTCTGCTATTGTATCACTTGTGTCAATCAGTCGGCAAACCGCTTCAGCTATACGAATGTCATTCAAATTGTCGATAAAAGTTTTTCCCGTCCACTTTTTCAGAAACCGAGTAAGCGACGCTTCGCTCATATTTATTAACGAAGCAAGTTCGGACAATAAAACCGGACGCTGATAATTTTCATGCAAAAACAACATGATCGTATCCAGACGGTCATTATCTATATTGCTAAAGTTTTCTACAGTATTGATAGCATTTAACTTGCGTGCCTTTTCATCTAACGACAAAGTCTTGAGTATTTCTATCAAACGTAATAAATTGTGAAACGAATCCGGTTTATCACTCGATAGCTTTTTAAGTTCGGGTTGAATACGCAAAATCATTTCACGGCTAAAGACAAGACCGCACGAGGCTTTCCCAAACATATCCTTTATAGTCTTGAAATGACGCTTGTTGATAAAACTATCGAAAAGAGAGGCATGGAACTGAATTGTTATTTCCAAAATATCCGTACTCAGACATTTGTGATTTGAATAAGCATGCTTGGCTCCACCTGCAACCAATAACAGATCAAGCTCTTCCATCTCCTCCACCGAATCACCAACGATTCGAATCGCGCCAGCAGCATTCTCCAAATAGTTCAGTTCAAATTCCGGATGCACATGAAGCGGATAGGAAAAACTACGCTTAGGTCGCTGCATCACCAGAAAACAATCTTCCGGTGAAAGCGGCGTAATTTCTCTTAATACATCTACGGAACCCATAACATTTACTGAACAATTATTCTCGATATAACAGGACAATGGTCTGAAGGATATAAGTTATCCAGACTTTCAGCCAAAACACCATGACGAAGTACTTTGACATTACCTTTTACAAAGATATAATCAATCCATACACGTTCGTCCAAAGGAACACGCCCATAATCGTGAAAAGTCCACTCAGGTCCGTAGCACAAAGGAGCCAATGTACGGGCATGTGTCAAATGTCGCGGATCTTTTTCGTCTGTTAAAACTTTAATCGGATCATCAGTCGGAACAGCATTAAAGTCACCAGTAACAATCACCGGTAGATTTCTGGAAAGCAACTTCACCTGCTTTAAGACTAAAGAAGCCCCTTCATGACGAGCAACCTGTCCCATGTGATCCAAATGAGTGTTCAGAAAGAAAAACTCTTTTCCGGATTTCTTATCTTTGAATATCGCCCAAGTCGCAACACGCTCACAAGCGGCATCCCAGCCTTTTTTGCCCACGGCATTCATATCTTCCGCCAGCCAGAAATTGCCACTTTTGACAACAGAGAAACGATCCTTTCTGTAAAGGATAGGAGAATATTCACCTTTTGTCTTACCATCTTCACGCCCCACCCCGACATAACCATAGTCCGGCAAACGGTCCAATAAATCCGTCAACTGATTATGCAAGACTTCTTGCGCACCAAACATATCGACATCATAAAACTTGATCACATTGGCAGCCAGGTCTTTCCTATACTCCCACCAGTTAGCCCCGTCAGACTTTGTACTCATGCGAATATTAAAAGACATCACATTCATTTCATTATCAAGATGTTCAGCAAAAACAATATTCGTCGAGATCAAAAGGGTGAACAAATAAAATAGTACTTTCTTCATATATGATTTATTTTAATTATCAAGATAATACACAAATATAAGGACTCTGATTTTATTAAACAAATAACAGAAAATAAAAAAGGGCTACCGAATATCGGTAACCCTTCTCTTTTATTTATTCCACATTTTACTCATCGTCTCTGTCCATAGTATTGAAATCTACGACATTCTTACGATTTGCAAAGATACGTTCGAACTCATCTTTAGCACCGACAACCAATTTGTCGAAATCACGCTGGCCTGTACCGGCAGGAATCAAATGACCGCAGATAACGTTTTCTTTCAAACCTTCCAGACGATCCACTTTTCCATTGATAGCAGCTTCATTCAGCACTTTAGTTGTTTCCTGGAAAGATGCGGCAGACATAAAGCTGTTTGTCTGCAAAGCGGCACGAGTAATACCCTGAAGAATCTGGTTAGCCGTAGCAGGAACTGCATCACGGACTTCAACCAATTTCAAGTCACGACGTTTCAGCATACTATTCTCATCTCTCAACTTACGGACAGTCACGATCTGACCTGCCTGCAATGTCTGAGAATCTCCCGGATCCGTCACAACCTTCTTGCCCCAGATACGATCGTTTTCATCCATTACCTCCAGCTTATCAACCACCTGCTGTTCCAAGAAGCGAGTATCTCCCGGATCGATGATTTCAACCTTACGCATCATCTGACGAACAATTACCTCGAAATGCTTATCGTTAATTTTTACACCCTGCAGACGGTATACGTCCTGGATTTCATTTACGATATATTCCTGAACAGCCGTCGGTCCCATGATTGCCAGGATATCAGACGGAGTAGTCGCACCATCAGACAGAGGCATACCAGCACGAATGTAGTCATTTTCCTGAACAAGCAGTTGCTTGGACAGAGGCACCATATATTTCTTTACTTCACCCAATTTGGATGTAACAGTAATTTCACGGTTACCACGCTTGATCTTGCCGAAACCAACTTCACCATCGATTTCAGAAACGACAGCCGGGTTAGACGGGTTACGAGCCTCAAACAATTCCGTTACACGAGGCAAACCACCAGTAATATCACCGGCTTTACTTACTGCACGCGGAATCTTGACCAAGACTTCACCCGCCTTAACCATATCGCCCTCGTCTTTTACAACGTGTGCACCCAACGGTAATGAATAATTCTTCAGATAGTTTCCGTTTTCATCCACGATGTGTGCAGCCGGAGCTTTTGTCTTATCTTTAGATTCGATAATGATCTTTTCCTTCAAGCCGGTCGTTTCGTCACTTTCAACATTGTAAGTAACATTTTCAACCAAACTTTCGAATTCGATCTTACCGGAAACTTCCGATACGATAACGGCGTTGAACGGGTCCCATTCGATAATAACATCCCCCTTCTTGATTGTATCTCCATTCTTGAAGAACAATTTGGAACCATAAGGAATATTGTGAGCCAGTAATACGATCTTCGTTGTCGGATCGACAATACGGAGTTCAGCCAAACGGCTGACAACAACCTGGAATTTCTTACCGTTTTCTTCGCTATCCACAGCACGAAGTTCTTCGATTTCCAGAACACCGTCATATTTAGAAGTGATACTGTTTTCTGTTGCCACGTTAGATGCGATACCACCGACGTGGAATGTACGCAGTGTCAGCTGAGTACCCGGTTCACCGATTGACTGTGCTGCGATAACACCCACAACCTCACCTTTCTGAACCATCTGGTTCGTAGCCAGATTACGGCCATAACATTTCGCACAAACACCTTTCTTGGATTCACAAGTCAATACAGAGCGGATTTCAACACTTTCGATCGGAGAATCTTCGATCTTTTTAGCCGCATCTTCACGAATTTCTTCACCGGCCCGAACGATTACTTCTCCTGTCAACGGATGAATAACATCATGAACGGAAACACGCCCCAAGATACGTTCACCCAGACTAGCGATCACTTCATCATTGTTCTTCAATTCCGTACAAACCAAACCACGCAACGTACCACAATCTTCTTCATTAATGATCACATCATGCGATACGTCAACCAGACGACGAGTCAAATAACCAGCATCAGCAGTCTTCAAAGCTGTATCGGCCAAACCTTTACGAGCACCGTGAGTAGAGATAAAATACTCCAACACGGACAGACCTTCTTTAAAGTTAGAAAGGATCGGGTTTTCAATAATCTGACCACCTTCTGCACCACTTTTCTGCGGTTTTGCCATCAAACCACGCATGCCGGACAACTGACGAATCTGTTCTTTAGAACCACGGGCTCCAGAATCCATCATCATATAGATAGAGTTGAAACCATCATTATCAGCAGTCAACTGCTTCATCAATGTATCGGACAACTTGCTGTTAACATGTGTCCAAGTATCAATAATCTGGTTATAACGTTCGTTGTTGGTAATGAACCCCATGTTATAGTTGTTCATAATCTGTTCAACTTCGTCATAACCTTCTTTCACCAACGCCTCTTTTTCAGGTGGGATCAGAACGTCAGCCAAGTTGAAGGACAAACCACCTTTGAAAGCCATATAATAACCCAGATTCTTGATATCATCCAAGAACTGAGCCGTACGGGCAACACCACAAGCCTTGATCACCTTACCGATGATATCACGGAGAGCTTTTTTACCCAATACTTCATTAATATAACCGACTTCTTCCGGAACAAATTCATTGACCATCAAACGCCCGACAGAAGTTTCGACCATTTTCTTAACCGGATTACCTTCCTTATCTATGTCGTTCACATATACTTTGATCGGAGCATGGATATCCACTTTCTTTTCATTATATGCGATCGTTGCTTCTTCCGGCCCATAGAAAACAAGACCTTCACCTTGTGTTCCCTTGCGCATTTTGGTTATGTAGTACAAACCTAACACCATATCCTGGGAAGGAACAGTAATAGGTGCACCGTTAGCCGGATTCAGAATGTTATGAGAAGCAAGCATCAACATCTGTGCTTCCAATACGGCCTCGTTTCCTAAAGGCAAGTGAACAGCCATCTGGTCACCGTCGAAGTCGGCGTTGAATGCCGTACATGCCAACGGGTGCAACTGGATAGCCTTACCCTCGATCAATTTCGGCTGGAACGCTTGGATACCCAAACGGTGCAATGTCGGGGCACGGTTCAATAATACCGGGTGACCTTTCATTACGTACTCCAAAATATCCCAAACAACCGGTTCCTTACGGTCAACGATCTTCTTGGCAGATTTCACCGTCTTCACGATACCGCGTTCGATCAATTTACGGATAACGAAAGGCTTATAAAGCTCGGCAGCCATATTCTTCGGCAAACCGCACTCGTGCATCTTTAATTCCGGACCTACGACAATAACCGAACGAGCGGAGTAGTCAACACGCTTACCCAACAAGTTCTGACGGAAACGACCTTGTTTACCTTTCAAACTGTCGGACAAGGACTTCAACGGACGATTGGCGTCTGTCTTAACAGCGCTCGATTTACGAGAGTTGTCAAACAAAGAGTCCACGGCCTCCTGAAGCATACGTTTCTCATTACGTAAGATCACTTCCGGAGCCTTAATATCGATCAATCGTTTCAAACGGTTATTACGGATAATAACACGACGATATAAATCATTCAAGTCAGAAGTAGCGAAACGGCCACCGTCCAACGGAACCAACGGACGCAGTTCGGGAGGGATCACCGGGATCACCTTCATGATCATCCATTCCGGTTTGTTACGACCTCTGGACGCACGAAAAGACTCAACCACCTGAAGGCGTTTCAAGGCCTCGTTCTTTCTCTGTTGAGATGTGTCCGTGTTCGCACGGTGACGCAACTCATAAGAAAGAGAATCCAAGTCCAAGCGAGCCAACAGATCATAAACAGCCTCAGCGCCGATCTTAGCGATGAACTTATTCGGATCCGTATCCTCTAGCAATTGATTTTCTCTTGGAAGGCTATCCAAAATATCCAGATATTCCTCCTCAGATAATAGGTCTAACTCACCGACCGTGTCTACGCAACCCGGCTGGATCACGACGTAGCGTTCGTAATAGATGATGGAATCCAGTTTCTTGGTAGGAAGACCTAGCAAGTAACCGATTTTATTAGGCAAAGAACGGAAATACCAAATATGGGCAACAGGAACCACCAAATGGATGTGTCCCATACGTTCACGACGAACTTTCTTTTCCGTAACTTCCACTCCACAACGATCGCAGACAATACCTTTGTAACGGATACGCTTGTACTTACCGCAATGGCACTCATAGTCCTTGATCGGACCAAAGATACGCTCACAGAACAAACCGTCACGCTCAGGCTTATACGTACGATAGTTAATTGTTTCCGGTTTCAAAACCTCACCGCTGGAGTTCTCTAGGATCTCCTCAGGGGATGCCAGACCGATGGTTATTTTTGAAAAGTTACTCTTTATCTTGTTTTCTTTTCTAAAGGCCATATTTTTTATTTATAAAGAGTTATCAATGAGTAAGTAGATGAGCCGAAACTCATCTACTTATATTGTTTTTGAATTAATCCAGAGTAAAACTTAAACCAAGACCTCTCAGCTCGTGCAGCAATACGTTCAAAGATTCGGGGATACCCGGTTGTGGCATCGGATCACCTTTCACAATTGCTTCGTAAGCCTTAGAACGTCCAACAACGTCGTCAGATTTGATCGTAAGAATTTCCTGAAGAACATGTGCAGCACCAAAAGCTTCCAGTGCCCAAACTTCCATCTCTCCGAAACGCTGACCACCAAACTGGGCCTTACCACCCAGAGGCTGCTGAGTAATAAGAGAGTACGGACCGATTGAACGAGCATGCATCTTATCGTCAACCATGTGACCCAACTTCAGGAAGTAAGTAACACCCACTGTAGCCGGCTGGTCAAAACGTTCACCTGTTCCACCGTCATACAAGTAGCTCTTACCGTAACGGGGTAATCCGGCTTTGTCCGTCCATTCGTTCATATCATCTAATGTTGCACCATCAAAGATAGGAGTAGCAAATTTAACCCCCATCGTCCGGCCTGCCCAACCTAACACAGCTTCAAAAATCTGTCCTAAGTTCATACGAGAAGGTACACCCAGCGGATTCAAACAGATATCAACCGGAGTTCCATCTTCAAGGAATGGCATATCTTCCTGACGGACGATCTTGGAAACAATACCCTTGTTACCATGACGACCGGCCATCTTATCCCCAACCTGGATCTTACGTTTCTTAGCAATGTAAACCTTAGCCATCTGAACAATACCAGTAGGCAGTTCATCGCCGATCGTAAGATCAAATTTCTTACGTCTCAACTCAGCATCCAGTTCCTTATATTTCTTCAAATAATTCAGAATCACCTGCTTGATAAGTTCGTTCTTATCAGCATCGGCAGTCCATTTACTTACTTGGATAGAATTATAATCCAATTCTTCCAGAGCCTTGCGAGAGAACTTAACTCCCTTCGCAATAATCTCTGTATTCATATAGTCTTTAACTCCCTGAGAAACCTTACCATTAGTCAAAACCAACAGTTTATCAACCAACAAGTTCTTCAGGTCAGCCATCTTCATTTCGTATTCCTCATCCAATTTAGGAAGAATAGCCTTGTCTGTCAGTCTGGACTTACGCTTCTTGATGGCTTTCGAGAATAAAGCAGTTTCAATAACTACACCACGAAGAGACGGGGTTGCTTTCAAAGAAGCATCTTTCACATCACCAGCCTTATCGCCGAAAATTGCACGAAGCAATTTTTCCTCTGGAGAAGGATCAGATTCACCCTTCGGAGTAATCTTACCAATTAAAATATCACCCGGTTCAATACGAGCACCCACACGGACAATACCTCTTTCATCCAAATCCTTAGTCGCTTCTTCGCTGACATTCGGGATATCGGAAGTCAACTCTTCCATACCACGTTTCGTTTCACGAACCTCCAAAATGTATTCGTCAACGTGAACTGAAGTAAAGAAGTCTTCACGGACCATACGTTCGTTCAAAACGATAGCATCCTCATAGTTGTAACCCTTCCACGGCATATATGCCACTTTCACGTTACGTCCCAAGGCCAACTCACCATTCTGAGTAGAATAACCTTCCGTCAGGATATCGCCAGCCTTCACACGCTGACCACGATGACAGATCGGACGCAGATCGACAGTCGTACTTTGGTTAGTCTTACGCCACTTCGGAATATTGTATGTCTTAACCGCATCTTCGAAACTTACGAATTCTTCATCTTCCGAGCGGTCATATTTGATCTTGATACAAGTTGCATCCACAAATACAACTTCTCCCTCACGTTCAGCCATGATCTGGGTACGTGAATCACGAGCAACCTGCGCTTCGATACCTGTACCAACGATTGGAGCATCCGTACGCAGCAAAGGAACAGCCTGGCGCATCATGTTAGATCCCATCAATGCACGGTTAGCATCGTCATGTTCCAAGAACGGAATCAAAGAAGCCGCAATAGAAGCAATCTGCTGTGGAGCAACGTCCATCAAATCGATCTCCGTAGGAGGCACAACCGGGAAATCAGCTTCAAAACGAGCTTTCACTCTATCACGAACAAACTTGCCGTTATCATCCAATGGAGCATTCCCTTGGGCAATCGTCAATTCTTCTTCTTCTTCTGCAGTGTAATATTGTAAACCTTCCTCAGAAAAGTCCACCTTACCATCAACAACCTTACGGTACGGAGTAGAGATAAAACCAAGATCGTTAATCTTAGCATATACACACAAAGAAGAGATCAAACCGATGTTCGGTCCCTCAGGAGTTTCAATTGGACAAAGACGACCATAATGCGTATAGTGTACGTCACGAACCTCAAATCCAGCACGTTCACGAGACAGACCACCCGGTCCCAATGCAGACAAACGACGTTTATGCGTAATTTCAGCCAGTGGATTTGTCTGGTCCATAAACTGAGACAAAGCATTCGTTCCGAAGAATGAGTTAACGACAGAAGAAATAGTCTTCGCGTTAATCAAATCAATCGGAGTAAACACTTCATTATCGCGTACATTCATACGTTCACGAACCGTACGAGACATACGAGCCAAACCAATACCGAACTGGTTGTACAGCTGTTCGCCCACTGTACGCACACGACGGTTGCTCAAATGGTCGATATCATCAACGATCGCTTTCGAGTTGATCAACTCAATCAGATACTTGATGATCTCGATTATATCTTCTTTTGTCAAAACCTTAATATCATCGCTGGTAGTAAGGTTCAACTTCTTATTAATTCTGTAACGGCCAACTTCACCTAAATCATAACGCTTTTCAGAGAAGAACAGGTTCTGAATAACTTCACGGGCACTTGCTTCATCTGCAGGTTCTGCATTTCGCAACTGACGATAAATATACAGGACAGCTTCCTTTTCAGAGTTACTAGGGTCTTTCTGAAGCGTATTATAGATGATAGCATAATCTGAAAGATTCTGGTCCTCACGATGTAATAGAATGTTTTGCGTGCCAGATTCCAGAATAGCCTCAATATTGTCGCTATCGAGAACCGACTCACGGTCGATGATAACGTCATTACGTTCAATAGAAACAACCTCACCGGTATCTTCATCTACGAAATCTTCCACCCAAGTCTTCAAAACACGAGCAGCCAGTTTACGACCGATCAGCTTCTTCAGGTTAGCTTTCGAAACTTTTACTTCTTCAGCCAGATTAAAGATCTCGAGAATGTCTTTATCGCTTTCAAAACCAATAGCTCTTAAAAGGGTTGTTACAGGTAATTTCTTTTTACGGTCGATGTAAGCATACATCACATTGTTGATGTCAGTTGCAAACTCGATCCAGGAACCTTTAAAAGGAATGATACGCGCTGAATACAACTTCGTACCATTGGCATGTGTACTTTGTCCAAAGAATACACCCGGTGAACGGTGCAATTGTGAAACCACAACACGCTCCGCACCATTTATCACGAAAGTACCCCTTTCCGTCATATACGGAATCGGGCCCAGATATACGTCCTGTATCACTGTATCGAAATCCTCATGATCAGGGTCTGTACAATACAGTTTTAACTTCGCTTTTAAAGGCACACTATAGGTTAACCCGCGAGCAATACATTCGTCAATCGTATAGCGAGGCGGATCTATATAGTAATCTAAGAACTCCAACACAAAATTGTTACGCGTATCTGCTATCGGAAAATTCTCGGCAAATACCTTATACAATCCCTCCTTTTTTCTCTTTTCAGGAGGTGTGTCAAGTTGAAGAAAGTCTTGGAATGACTTCAATTGTACTTCGAGAAAGTCCGGATATGGGAACTGATTTTTGATCGAAGCAAAATTAACTCTTTGGTTTTCAGCTGTTGAAGACATCTAGTAAGGAATTTATTGAACTTATTGAAATTATAGACACAAAAAGGTTAAGAATCTCCTTTAAGGGAGACTCTTAACCAAATCACCTGATTACCAGGTTATAAATACTATTTAAGCTCAACTTCAGCTCCAGCTTCTTCCAACTGTTTCTTCAATGCTTCAGCATCAACTTTAGCGATTCCTTCTTTGATAGCGCTAGGAGCACCGTCAACCATATCTTTAGCTTCTTTCAAACCAAGACCAGTTAATTCTTTTACTAACTTAACGATAGCCAGCTTGTTTGCACCAGCTGCTTTCAATACTACGTCAAAAGAAGTTTTTTCTTCTGCAGCGGCAGCAGCACCACCAGCAGCAGGACCAGCAGCTCTTCAGT
>OAZZ01000843.1_pt1 | contig 15143 bp, 12 predicted proteins | sample 1495051 | NCBI WGS metagenome assembly OAZZ01 (sample SAMEA2579977, study PRJEB22360) | human gut metagenome
CCCCCAGCCGATGAATCTTGGTTACGACGCATAGAACGTGCGATCCAAGCAACCTTAACAAAATACACAAAAGATGGGCAAATCAAAACTAAAGGTAATGCCAGCACTGCGCCAAAACGCAAAAAAGCAACATCAAAACCTAAAATCACAAGTTCCTATCAATCTACAAAGGCAAAAGCCCATAAGGCTCGAGGCCATAAGGGTTCCAATACTCGACAACGCCGTACCTCTACATCACAAACAGGTCGACGTGGCAATCGAAGATAACACAAAAATGCGTGTAGCATATCATAAGCTACACGCATTTTTTATGTGCAATTATTTATTTTGATTTGCATAGATACTCGGTACACCCTCTACATCCATGCACTGCGTCTTGCAAGCTAAACGATTACTACAAACCCATGTAGTACGTCCTCTCATCTGTTGCTTTACAAAATATCCTTTTTTGCATCGAGGGCATATATATTGCTTTGACTCTTCCGGAACCTCCAGATTTGAATCCTCGTTTTGACCACCACCTACAGGTTGAGTATATCGACAAGACGGATAATTAGTACAACCTAAAAAGGCGCCAAACTTACCACTCCGCCGTTGTAATCGCCCCTTCTTACAGGATGGACACTCAGGTAAATCCTTCAGATTTACTTGATTGGCATCCATAGGCCGTCTTGCATTTTGATTCGAAATGGTACGGACCACATTGGGCATCATTTGATCACGACTTACCAGTTTATCAAAACCAAGTTTATCAATTAAGTGTTGTAAAAATTGAATCTGATCTTTTAGGAATGACTCCAGTGTATCCTCCCCCTCACTCATAAGAGCAAGACGTTCCTCCCAAATGGCTGTTTCATCAGGATATAATAATTCATCAGGCAATGCATCTACCAAAAGATATCCCGTATCGGTAGGAGATAACACCTGTTTCTTACCAGATGTCTTCATAAACCCACGACTGATTAATTCATCAATAATATTTGCCCGCGTCGCTTCCGTTCCAATACCGGATACGGCCTTCAATTGTTTCTTCAACTCTTCATTCTTAACAAACTTATGAATTTCCTTCATCGCTTGTAATAATGTAGAAGGCGTAAATCGAGATGGCGGTTTTGTTTGTTTTGACTCTACAGCTGAATCCGTATATTGAACTGAGTCATTCTTTTTAACCGACGGCAAATGATCTGCTTCTTCGATAGCATCCTTTTTAGGCCCCGATTCTGCACCTCGTTCATCGGTTAAGTCCGGTTCATCACCATCTGCGTTAGTCTTAGACTTTTGACGCTTATATAAGGACTTCCAGCCTTCTTCAATAACAACGCGACCATTGGCAACGAATTCTTCCTCGCATTGACCAACTACAATCCTTGTTTGCTCATATACATGTTCTCCATAAAATTGAGCCATATAGGCCTGACTGATGAGAAAATAAATATTACGTTCTGCTTGAGTTAGGCTGTTTACATTACAAGCAACTGTGGTTGGAATGATGGCATGATGGGCAGTAATCTTTTTTTCATTCCATGCACGACTCTTAATATTGCTATCCGTATTTTGTGCCCATTGTGAAAGTTTTTCATCCCCCGATTGCGCTAAATTGCTGAGAATAGCCATGCGATCACCATATTGATTAGGTGGCAAGTATTCACAATCAGAACGAGGATACGTGGTCAATTTTTTCTCGTATAATTTCTGTGCCGTATCAAGTACAGTTTGAGGGTCATAAGAGTATGCCTTCCCTGCCAACACTTGTAATGACGATAGTGATAATGGCAACCGTTGTAAATCTTTCTTCTTGGATTTTGTAACGGATTTTACCATGCCATCAAGGCTTGATGCTAGCTGTTGCACTAAGCTTTCAGCAACCCCTTTATTAATGAGACGCCCATCTGGATCTAATCCTTTTTGTTCATCCTTAGGTTGCCACGTTGCCCAAAAGGTACCATTCTCATGGGTATATAAAATTTTAACGGTAAAATAATCAACCGGTTTAAAGTCGGCTAATTCTCGCTCACGACGTACTACGAGTGCTAGTGTCGGTGTTTTTACACGGCCTATAGGCAATGTTACCTTATTCCCCTTATACCGTTCAGATAATGTATAGGCCCTCGATAAATTCATCCCGATTAACCAATCTGCACGCGCTCTAGCTAATGCAGATTGATATAGATTGTGAAAGTCCTTATTATCCCGCAAATCACCTAATGCCGATTTTACAGATTTCTCGTCCAATGCATTTAATAAAATCCGTTGCACCGGTTTTGTATTGCCTACAAAATACAAAACCTCATCGACCAATAACTGACCTTCTCTATCCGGGTCTCCCGCGTTGACGATGATATCAGCTTTTTCAATCAGCTCTTTTACAGTTTCAAACTGTTGACGACTACTATCGGTTACGAGTAATTTCCACTCAATAGGTACGATTGGTAAATCTTGAGGGCGCCAGCGGATATACTTATCGTCATAGTCACCAGGCTCCGCTTGATGTAATACATGCCCTACAACCCATGTAACAATATCATCATCTTGAATGAAATAACCATTGCGTTTTTGTATATTCTTATTTTCCGGCAAACATTTACTGATTTCTCGAGCCATGGATGGCTTTTCTGCAATAAATAACCGCATGGTCCCCTCCTTAACGTACATATGGCGACCACCCCCGTAGTCGCTCTTTGAAATCTCATTATACTACAATTTAGTGGTCATAACTACCAAAATCATGTATAATTTTAAAGATATGAATGATGTGGAAATTGTACAATACAATTAAACTTTCACAAGCGAAACAACAGAGGTGAATTATGACATTTTTAGAAGAAGTACAACGTCGTCGTACGTTTGCTATCATATCTCACCCGGATGCGGGTAAAACGACACTAACAGAAAAATTACTTTTATACGGTGGTGCCATTCACTTAGCGGGGTCCGTTAAATCTCGTAAAACGGCAAAACACGCTGTATCTGACTGGATGGAAATCGAAAAGCAACGTGGTATCTCTGTAACGAGTTCCGTATTGCAATTCGACTACGATGGATGTCGCGTAAACATCCTCGATACACCTGGTCACCAAGACTTCTCCGAAGATACCTATCGTACATTGATGGCCGCCGATAGTGCAGTTATGCTCATCGACGTAGCAAAAGGCGTGGAAGCACAAACTAAAAAACTATTTGCCGTTTCTAAAGAACGAGGTATTCCGATTTTTACATTCGTAAATAAAATTGACCATTTTGGTCGTAGTCCATTCGATTTGATGGAAGAAATCGAAAACGTTCTCGGCATCCGTACATGCCCTATGAACTGGCCTATTGGTATCAACGGCGAATACAAGGGCGTATACGATAGAGAACATGAAACGATCGAGCTCTTTGCTAAGGATGAAACACATGGTCAAGAAAAGTTAGCCTCTGAAAAAGGTGCATTAACTGACCCTCGCATGAAAGAATTATTAGGTGACGATGTATATCAAGCATTGCTTGATGATATCGAATTATTAGACGTTGCAGGCGACCCATTCGATTTTGATAAGGTGCGCGCCGGCGAATTGACACCGATGTTCTTCGGCTCTGCTATGACAAACTTTGGGGTAAAACCATTTTTAGAAAAATTCTTAGAACTCGCTCCATCCCCAGCTCCACGTCAAGCTATCGAAGAGGTTGTACAACCTACAAGCGAAGACTTTTCGGCATTAGTATTTAAAATTCAAGCCAATATGGACCCTAATCATCATGACCGTATCGTATTTATGCGTATCTGCTCTGGTAAATTTGAAAAGGGCATGTCTGTATTGCATCGCCAATCAAATAAGACGATTCGCTTATCGCAACCACAACAATTCTTGGCTACAGAACGTACCATTGTAGAAGATGCGTACCCTGGCGATATTATCGGTGTTTTCGACGCTGGCACAATGGGTGTAGGTGATACACTGTGTGCACAAAAGCATAAGATTACATTTGGCGACTTCCCTGTCTTCCCACCTGAATTCTTTGCTCGTGTATCTCCAAAAGATACGATGAAACGCAAACAATTCCAAAAAGGGATGACACAACTTGCCCAAGAAGGGGCCGTTCAAATCTTTGAACAACCAGGTGCTCTTGACTCCTTCGTAGTTGGCGCTGTCGGTATGCTTCAATTTGAAGTATTGGAATACCGCCTAAAAAATGAATACGGTGTCGATTTATTAAATCATACATTGCCATACAGTGTAGCACGTTGGATTGACGGAGACGTAGATACATCCACACTAAAAGGTCTAGATAATGCAATGATTGTAAAGGATAACCGTGACCGCACCGTTGTACTCATCGCCAACGAATGGCAAATGGGTTGGGTTCTAGAGCGTAATCCTGATGTTACTTTCTTAACAACACCAAAACTACATAATGAGATTTAATTAAATCTTAGTTCACTATATAAATGGCGAAGGTCCTTTTTATCGATCCTTCGCCATTTCAGTCTCACGTTCATACAATCAAAATTTTTCTATTCTCATTAGAGGAATTTATGACGAAAGTGTAGAATATATAATCTATACATATTTTGTATACATGATAAATTCTATAGTATTTAATTGGTTGTTCATGATACAATGTAATAAATTATTTTTATTTGTTAAAAGGAGTGATTTTATGCCACTGATTGACCTAAAGTTAGTCAACGATGTATGGACACTAAACCTGTCCATGATTCAAACTGTGGGCCTCGCTGTAATTACCTTATTCATAGGTACTTGGATTAATAAACATTCCAAGTTTCTACAACGTATGTGTATGCCAGCACCAGCTGTAGGGGCTCTACCATTTGCATTTTTAACTGCTATTCTTTCTTATTATCATATCTTGGATATCAAATTTGAAGGTTCCTTGCAAACCTTTTTAATGCTTGCCTTCTTTACTACCATCGGTTTGATGGCTTCCTTAAAGGTATTGAAAAAAGGCGGTATTTTCATTATCTTCTTCTTCCTTGCTTGTGCCGTGTGGATTGTAGTTCAAAATACTGCAGGTATCGCCATTGCAAAAGCATTGGGTATTGAACCTATTATCGGTATCATGGCCGGTTCCGTATCCATGATTGGTGGTCTCGGTACGGCAGGTGCCTTCGGTCCATACTATGAACAATTACTTGGTATTCCAGGTACTGCATCTGCAGCCGTAGCAGCAGCTACATTTGGTATGGTAGCTGGTACGATTTTAGGTGCTCCAGTAGGAGAACGCATCATCAAAATGCATAAGGTAAAAACACCTTACGACAACCCTGAAACTATGGATGATGACAACATCGATTATATCGAAGATCACGTTGAAGGCGGCGGAAAGCAATTCAACTCTCAAGATTTGTTAACGATTTGTATGTGGATTGGCCTAGCTCTTGGCATTGGTACCATCGTAAGTGCAGGTTTATCTATCTTAACTCCATTACCTGCATACATTGGCTCTATGATTTGTGCAGCCATCATTCGTAACTTTGGTGACTTTACAAAATCCTACAAGATTAACGATGCTGCCCTTGATGCTGTATCTAATGTAGCATTGTCCCTATTCGTTACAATGGCAATCAATAGCTTGAAACTTGTACAATTAATCGACCTTGCATTACCACTTATTACAATCTTAGTTGCACAAATGGCGCTTATCTGTGTATTCGCATACATTATTTACTTCCTATTTGGTCGCAACTACGATTCCGTTATGCTCGGTGCAGGTGCTATCGGTTTCGGCTTAGGTGCTACGCCAAACGCATTGGTTAATATGTTATCCTTAGCAAGTAAACACGGCCCATCCCCTCGTGCATGGCTCGTTGTATCCTTGGTAGGTGCATTCTTAATCGACTTTGCTAATGCCTTTATTATTACAACAATGGCTGGCATTCTATACTAAAATGAAAGGACCCATTCGGGTCCTTTTTTATGCCAAAAGGTCCTAAGGATAATCCTTAGGACCTTTTAATTATATTATTTAATTAAGGCCACCCACGCATTGGCTACATCGGCAAATTCTTGGAGGGTAAATGTCTCTCCTCTTCGTTGACCATCGATATTGGCTTTTGCTAAAAGCTCTTCAATTCGATCTTTAGAAAGCCCTGTCGTCTTCATTGTATTAGCAAATGTTTTACGTCGTTGTGCAAAACCAGCTTTCACAACGCGGAAGAATAGTTTCTCATCAATCACATCCACAGGAGGTTTATCACGCAATACACAACGAATGACAGAACTCGTTACAGCTGGCGCTGGCAAGAAAGATTTTGGCGGAACATCTAACACGATATCGGGCTTAGTATAATACTGAACAGCCACCGATAGAGCACCGTAGTCCTTCGTACCTGGCTTTGCCACCATCCGTAAGGCTACTTCTTTTTGTACCATCACAACGAGGCGCTCTATAGGCAATCTACTTTCCAAAAGAGACATAATAATAGGCGTTGTAATGTAATATGGCAAATTAGCAACAACCTTGAACGGTTCATGATGCATAATGGACGGTACATCCAATTTCAACACATCCCCATGAACAATAGTCACGTTACTATATTGAGCTAGTGTCGTATCTAAAACCTCTAATAAACGCGTATCGAGCTCAATAGCCGTTACATGAGCACCACTTTGTGCTAAGCCTTGTGTAAGCGTGCCAATACCAGGACCAATTTCTAAAACAGGCTCTCCTTCTTGTAAATCCGCAGCTTTTACAATTTCATCAACAATGCCACGCTTAATCAGAAAATTCTGGCCCAACTTTTTGCTCATTTTAATATCAAAACGTTTACAGATATAATGAACTACTTCTGGACTCGCAATGATAGATTCAATCATGAATACTCCTATTCTAAATTTTGTTACGAATTTAATACTATGTTTGTTGAAAGTATATTAACATCTTGAAACGGCTTGTTCATATTCATCACGACTGATGCCATAATGATTGAGTCGATATAAAAACTGTTTGCCATTTCCATATCCTATACCCAAAGCAGCACCAACGGCAGCTCGTTTATCAGCACTATTAGGAAATCCAGAAAGGCCATGTCGTACAAGATCTGCCATCGTAAATTCCTCGCTGGATACCAATGATTCTGTATGGAGTACGGATAAAGCCTTTATAATAGATTCTGGCGAAGCTTGTTCGATGCCAATATCATCATTTGCATAGGCCTCATCGCGAGGAACAAAGGCATGTTGTGCATTAGGAAATTTCTTTGTTAATACGCGACGTATACGTTCGCCAGCCGTATCTGGATCGGTAAGAATAATAATGCCCCGCTTTTCATAGGCTACGCGAATCTGTTCAATAACGCCCTTGCGCAAGGTAAATCCTTCCGTAGCAATACAATCAGCTTTTATAGCTTGATGTATTCGCTGTATATCCGATTTTCCTTCTACTACAATAACCTCTTTTAACATAGGACCTCCTTATATCTATTATATTATTGTAACATATATAGCATTGCTTAAATAGGTGTAATAGTTTAGTATAATATTATATAAATCTATAAAATAAGGAGATAATTGTGACATTACAACAATTGCGATATGTAACGACAATTGCCAATATCGGCAGTATTAGTGAGGCTGCAAAACGTTTATTCGTATCTCAGCCAAGCTTGACGAAAGCCATAAAAGAATTAGAAAAGGAGATGGGCATTACCATCTTCGATCGCACCAATAAGGGCATTACTGTATCTAAGGAGGGCGAGCGTTTTTTAGGATATGCACGCCAAGTATTGGAACAAGCTACGCTGTTAGAAGAACAATATAAGAGTAATAAAGGTGGAAAAAAACAATTTTCCATATCTACACAACATTACTCCTTTGCTGTAAATGCTTTCATCGATCTTATCAATCAAAGCGATGTAGACTCTTATGATTTCTCGTTACGGGAAACACAAACCTATGAAATCATTGATGACGTAGCGCATATGGAAAGCGAAATCGGTCTTTTATATTACAATGATTTTAATCGACCTGTTCTAGAAAAATTGATTCATACTAACGAATTAACCTTTACAGAGCTATTCACGGCTAGCCCTCATATTTTTATCGGCAAACAACATCCATTAGCTACTAAAAAAATGGTCTCTATGAATGAATTGGAACCATATCCTTATGTATCATTTGAACAAGGAGACCATAACTCGTTCTATTTTTCCGAAGAAATTTTTAGTACTGTTGTGCGCCCAAAACATATACGCGTCCGTGATAGGGCCTCCCTCTTTAGTCTATTAATCGGCCTCAATGGATACACCGTATCAAGCGGCGTTATCGATAAGGAGTTCAATGGTGAAAGTATCATTTCCGTGCCCCTAGCAGAAGAAGGCATCATGCATATCGGCTACATTACTAACAATAAAATGCAGCGCAGTCGTTTAGGACAAGGATATATTAATGCCTTAGAGCAATATGTAAACAATTATGGCAAACATATTCAATTGCCCACCGAAAAATAAATCTTTCGATTCTACAAATCAAAATAACAAACTAAATCAGTACATCCTCTATACAGAAGGATGTACTTTTTCTTTATAACTAATGCCATACTATATGGTTGCCTCCATAACTCTAATCTATACCAAACATTAACATATAGATATTTTTAAATATAGTTAGACTTAGCTATAATAAACCTATCGAAATTATCGGTTATACCGTTTATTATAGGAGGTTTTATTATGTCTAACCATTTAGCACCATTTCATTTTGATATTGTAGGTTCTTTCCTACGTCCAGCAGAATTAAAAGAAGCACGTCAAGCTTTCACAGATGGCAAAATCAGTCGTGAAGATTTAACAGCCGTCGAAGATCGCCTTATTACAGACCTTATCAAAAAGCAAAAAGCAGCAGGTCTACCTGTGATTACAGATGGCGAGTTCCGCCGCGCATATTGGCATTTAGATTTCATGTGGGGATTCAATGGTGTAAAAGAAATTGAACTTGAACATGGCTACAAATTCCACGGCCAAGAAACAGCACCAGGTTCTCTTGCACTTACAGGCAAAATTACAGGCACTAATCACCCATTCGTAGAACATTTTAAATTCGTAAAACAATTCGAAGATGAACATACAACAGCTCGTCAAACCATCCCTGCCCCATCTCAATTCTTAGCAGAATTATTCCGAGAAGATAATGGTACTGTAACACGTTCCTTCTACCCAGATTTAGAGGAGTTAATCCAAGATATTGCAGCAGCCTATCGTCAAGTTATAAAAGATTTATACGATGCAGGTTGTCGCAACATTCAATTTGATGATTGTACATGGGGTATGTGCTGCGACCATGGCTATTGGACTGGCCGTCAAAAAGATAAAAGTGTAACCATCGAAGGAGAAACAGCAAAATACTTACGCGTAAATAACTTGGCTCTTGAAGGTCGTCCTCAGGATCTAGCTTTTACAACACATGTATGCCGCGGTAATTACAACTCTACTTGGGCTGCTAGCGGCGGCTATGAACCAGTGGCACCAATTCTATTTGCCAAAGAAAACGTAGATGCATATTACTTAGAATTCGACGACGAACGGTCCGGTGGCTTTGAACCATTGCGTGAAGTATCACCTAATAAAAAGGTTGTATTAGGCCTCATTACAACAAAACGTCCAGAACTAGAAGATAAAGAAGTGATTAAGGCTCGCATTAAGGAAGCTACGAAATACATTCCTCTCGAAAGACTTTGCCTATCCCCTCAATGCGGATTTGCATCCTGCGAAATCGGCAATCAATTAACCGAAGAAGAACAATGGGCCAAATTAGCATTAGTTAAAGAAATCGCACACGAAGTATGGGGTGATTAGATGACAGAACGCACAATATACTTAGGTGGTGGTTGTTTCTGGGGATTACAAGGTTATATTCGCCAAATTCCTGGTATAGTATCGACTGAGGTGGGCTATGCCAACGGCCCTACTACCAACCCAAGTTATGAAGATGTATGTCATGACAGTGGCCATGTAGAAGCACTAAAAGTAATCTATGATACCGATATATTATCATTAGATCATTTAATTCAGTATTTCTTGCGTGCTATCGATCCATTTAGCATCAATAAACAAGGTGGGGATGAAGGAGTTCAGTATCGGACAGGTATATACTATACAGATAGTGCTGATAAAGCAATTATCGAGACTACATTAGCACGTGCTCAATCCTTTGAAAGCAAGCCCTTCGCCATCGAAGTATTACCACTCGATAACTATTACTCTGCAGAAGAATATCATCAAGATTATTTAGACAAAAACCCTAATGGTTATTGTCACATTCCTCTCGGCCTATCCCAAGAGCCACTTATAGACGATAGCGCCTATAACAAACCGACCGAAAAAGACTTGCAAACTTTATCACCGCAAGAGTTTGAAGTGACTCAAAATGCTGCTACAGATGCACCATTTAGTCATGAATTGACTGATGAATTTAAATCTGGACTCTATGTAGATGTCACTACGGGTGAGCCGTTATTCGGATCATCACGTAAATTTGAGTCACACTGTGGTTGGCCAAGTTTTACAAAACCCATAGCAAAAGATGTTATTCGGTATTACAAAGATGACTCCCATGGTATGCAACGTGTTGAAGTACGCAGTCGAATCGGAAATGCCCACCTAGGTCATGTCTTTGAAGATGGCCCTAATGGATCGTTACGGTATTGCATCAATGGATCAGCTCTCAAATTTATACCAAAAAATGAATTATTAGGAACAAAGTATGAATACCTAATTCCTTATATAGACTAATATCTATACAAGAAAAGGACGATACATTTCCTCGTTGGAAACTATCGTCCTTTTCTCATTAGGTTAATTATACAAAAAGGAGATATCACTTGGATATCTCCATTTATTATTAATATGAATTAATCGAGTACGTAAACTGATACATCACGTCGACCAAAGTCCATGGCTTCACCATAGGAGTCCATAACAAGGTCAATACGATTTCCTACGATAGCACCGCCTGTATCAGCTGCTACGGCCTCACCATAGCCTGGAATAAATAAGCGCGTACCTAATGGAATCACATCAGGGTCAACAGCAACTACACCGCGTACTGCAGGAATGCCTGTAGCAGTAATACCAGCACCGTCGCCATCACCTGCTAAATAAGCAGATGCTTCCATAACGATGGAACGAGATGCACGGCCAGATACATTACGGGATATCGTTACTTCACGAGTACCTTCTTTAATAATTGTAGGTACCATATTTGTCATTACAGACTTAGACAATTCATTCGTTCTAATAGCGGTGCCATTATTATATAATGTCTCAACCTGAACGCGTTCAGTGCCCGGTTGACCAACTTGAACAACTTCTTCTTCACCTTGAGCCATTGTGTCATCTTTTTGACGAATAACTTGAACTGGGATTTCTTGATCCACAGTATTCACTGCACGGCTTGTAACACGTACAATATTCACAGTACTACCAGCTTGAATAGCACCACTAGCTGCAGTGGTATAATTAGGAGCTTTAAAGCCTAATTCTTCTGCTAAATCCTCGGCTGTAGTTTGTGTAGTATAAACAGTTCTAGTTTTTCCATTTACTGTAACAGATACTGGGAATGCTCTTACTACTGTAAGTGTTGTCCCTTCTTGTACAGAATTAGAATCGCTAATTACTTTATCTTTCGGATTTAATTTAATACCTGCGTTACGCACGATACCTTCATTCGAATTTAAATGTGTTTTAACAGTATGAGCTGCACCATCAGCCATGACTGTAACAGTTTTATCGTTGTAAGAAAAACCAGTCAAGGTTATTGCAGTTACCATCAATCCAGCAACCACAGACGATATATATCGCTTGTGCGTCTTTTGAATTCTCATTACGAAATACCTCCTGTAACAATCATATTCTACTACAGTTAGATATAACCTGTCAAACACACAAGGTTAACAATCGTCGATAAACCCTCATAATATATGGTTTTTTTATTTTTAATCTTTTGTTTTTTTACACTTTGTCCACTGTATAAATACATATCTAGGTTTTTCGATAACATACTACATAAGCAAAATTGTAGAGGTATATAAGATACTACTACAATATATAGTATATGATGTATATATTATTTCGACAATGAATATTTATGAGTTTTTCTATTGTTACCACAAAATATATTAAAGTTCTAAATTTTCATTTACATTTCATATTACATTAAATAAAACGACTAAAACATACGTAAATTGGGTATTTATAATCTATATTTATACATCTATATAACAGCGTTTTGAAATTTCATCATTCTTTCATCTTAAACATTGGCTTAAATCGTTCTATGACTGTCATTTGCTCCCTACTATCTTGTGTGTTAGCAGCCTCCATTAATTCTTCTTGTGCAGATAACGGCCCCTCTATATTAGAAACCTTATAATAAGAACCATCGGATCTCATAAGATGTGCTTTTAATGTATCTACTAAATATAAGTCTAGAATACCTTTAATTCTTGCTTTATGACGTTTATCCTCAATAGGAATCATCAATTCAACCCGTTCATTTAAATTGCGAGGCATCCAGTCCGCACTAGAAAGAAAGATTTTTTCATTGCCTCCATTTCGGAAATAGAACAATCTATGATGTTCCAAGAAACGTCCTACTATTGAACGTACCGTAATATTATCACTAACCCCTGCAATACCAGGTCTAAGAGTACAAATCCCCCGTACAATCAAATCAATACGCACTCCATTAGCAGAGGCCTCATATAATTTGGCAATGACTTTTTTATCCAGTAATGAATTCATCTTTGCAATAATATATGCATCTTCACCACGTTTAGCACATTGAATCTCTTCATCTATAAGATCCATAATTCTCTCTCTCAAATTTAATGGTGCTACAATAAACTTATTCCAAATTGGTGGGTCCGAATAACCTGAAATTAGATTGAAGAAGCGAGATGCATCATCACCATATTCATCATTGCATGTAAAAATGCCACAATCCGTATATATACGAGCCGTTTTACCATTGTAATTCCCTGTTGCCAAATGCACATAACGGCGTATACCATCTTCTTCACGGCGAACTACCATTGTAATCTTAGAATGGGTTTTTAACCCCTTTAACCCATAAATAACATGACAACCCGCCTTTTCTAATCTACGAGCCATAGTAATATTATGCTCTTCATCAAAACGGGCCTTTACTTCCATCAAAACAGTAACTTGCTTACCATTATCCGCTGCTTTTATAAGAGACGCAATAATGGGTGACTCTCCACTAACGCGATACAAGGTTTGTTTTATAGCCAAGACATTTGAATCTACCGCAGCTTGTGCTACAAATTGTTCAACCACACTAAAGGATTCAAAAGGATGATGTACAAATATATCTCTATTACGAATCACATCGAGTAAATTTTCTCCTTCGAATCCAATTAAATCGCTTGGTATTTTAGGCTCAAATGGTTTATAGCGCAGATTATCATACCCAGGGTAATTTGAAAAATCGAAATACATACGACAATCTAAATGACCATCTATATGGTATACATCTTTTTCTTCAAGCTCTACACTTGCCAATACGGTACGCAACAATTCAGGAGAACCAGCTCCAACAACCTCTAAGCGAACCGCATCACCACGGCGTCTACGCCGTAAAGAAGCTTCTACCTCTGTCAATAAATCCTTTGCGTCTTCTTCATCGATTTCCAAATCTGCATCACGAGTCAATCGGAAAATCATAGACTCTTCAATACCATAACCTTGGAAGAATTGAATCGCATAATAACTTATAACATCCTCTAAATACACAAATCGATGTACCTTATTTGAGGAGGATGGTACCTCGATAATTCGATCTAATACTGACGGTATTGGCAAAATTGCAATCTTATAATCCTTTGTGCCATCTGGTTGAACTTGAAAGATGCGAACAATAGCATTAATCGTATTATTTGCCAAAAAAGGAAATGGATGTCCTGAGTCAACGGCCAATGGAGTGACCACAGGATAGATTTGTTCCTCAAAATAATGACGTAACCAGGCCTTTGTCTTTACATCTAACTCTTCAGGATGAAAAAAACTAAACCCTTTTTCCTTTAAATCTGCTAAAACGCGATGTAAATATGTATATTGTAACGAAACTAAACGTTGTACAGATTCATCGATAGCTTTGAGCTGTGCCTTGGCATCCATATGAGCAGCATCATATTTAACAATACCATTCATAGCTTGATGACGTAATCCCGCTACGCGTATCATAAAAAATTCGTCTAAATTAGAACTGGCAATAGCGATAAAGCGTAAACGCTCCATTAAGGGATTGCTCGTATCCATCGCTTCTAATACAACCCGTTGGTTAAACTTTAACCAGGATAATTCACGGTTAAAATAGTACTTTGGACTTGTAAACAACTTATACACCCCCTATGGTCAAGGAAATTTCCATACCAAATATTTCGCTAAAATAGATAGAATCTCGATTAAACGTCCACCATTCAAGAGAAATATTTTCCTTTGTCCGTACGTGAACAATTAATTCTTTATCCTTCTCTTCTAATCGTATCTCGTCTATTTTTTGATTACTTCCCGCATCTAATGAACAGGCTACACGGACGATAGCAACAAGCTTTGTAACCTGTATTTTTTGTAATTCTGTTAGCACTCTAAAGCAATCATCATCATCTGAAGGTGTCCCTTTATAGTGGTAATAAACTACATTCGCAACTACTTGTTTTTCTTCCTCTGAAAGTCCAAATATATCGGTTCCCATGACGATATGATACGCATGCTCACCATGATTTCTAAGGCTTACAAATTTACCAACAGAACACAAAATTGCCGCTATGCGACACAAATATCCCCACCGCTCTGGCAAGCCTTTATGACGCAATGCATTACAAAAGGCTAAACTAAAACGTTCAACCTCCCTATCATGTATAGAATCCGTGTGATAACGAGCCGCTATAGCACGTGCTAAGTCAGCATTTTGCTCACGTAACTGATACATATACGGATGATTTTCAGATTCTACACCGTAAAACCAACTAATACCTTGTGAAAAAGAATAACTACTAAATATTAAAGACTCTGGTTGAATGGCATTAATGATCTCTGCAAACAAAATCATTGTAGGCATAAGAATATTAGCTTTAAATTCCGGTATCTTATACCGATTCATTAATTTGGTAGCCGTAATACCATCAAA
>OAZZ01000878.1_pt1 | contig 14379 bp, 8 predicted proteins | sample 1495051 | NCBI WGS metagenome assembly OAZZ01 (sample SAMEA2579977, study PRJEB22360) | human gut metagenome
CGGCTGGCGGGCGAATAAGTTTTAGTAAGCAAGAATTTAAAATGCAGTATTGCAGGAATTGTTGCTTAAATAGGGAATGTAGTAAATGGGAGACAACTGTTGCTCATCCTTGTTGGGATCGCATGAACAAGGTTTTCAAGAAGATAAAGGGCGTTTCGCCGAGTGAATATGTACTTTTGTAAGGGAAAAGGGGAAAGATACGAAAGGTATGGGCATAAAAAAAGGAGTACCGCTGTACTCCAACCTTTGTTAACCTTAAATCTAATACTATGAAAAACACATTGCAAAGGTACGAACTTTTTGCTTATCTCCAAATAAAGCAAATAAAAAAGACTGTTTTATAACATGTTTTAGAAAAATGCGTCTCTTTGTTAAGGCTTGCTAAGGTTTTGAAGCCTCTCCGTGGCTGTTTTCTAAAAAAGAATTATCTTTGTCACATTAAGTTTTGGGTCTTACTTGACGATTTCCTGCTCTCTTGGCTCAAAGCTTTGGAAATTAAAAATTAAAGACTTGTATGCACGAAGATATTGTCCTTACCCCGATGATGAAGCAGTTCCTCGACTTGAAGGCAAAGCATCCCGATGCTGTCATGCTGTTTCGTTGTGGTGACTTCTATGAAACCTATTCCACCGATGCCGTCGTCGCGTCCGAAATCCTCGGTATTACCTTGACCAAACGTGCCAATGGCAAGGGGAAAACCATCGAAATGGCGGGTTTCCCGCATCATGCGCTCGACACCTATCTGCCCAAGCTGATACGTGCCGGCAAGCGTGTGGCCATCTGCGACCAGTTGGAGGACCCGAAGCTGACGAAGAAACTGGTGAAGCGCGGCATCACGGAGCTGGTGACGCCGGGAGTTTCCATCAACGACAATGTGCTGAACTACCGGGAGAACAACTTCCTGGCTGCCGTGCATTTCGGTAAGGGTGCCTGCGGTGTGGCTTTCCTGGACATATCTACGGGCGAATTTCTGACGGCGGAAGGACCTTTCGACTATGTGGACAAGTTGCTGAACAACTTTGCCCCCAAAGAGGTGCTTTTCGAGCGTGGCAAGCGGTTGATGTTCGAAGGGAACTTCGGCAGCAAGTTCTTCACTTTCGAGCTGGACGACTGGGTGTTTACCGAGACTTCCGCCCGCGAGAAGCTGCTGAAGCATTTCGAGGTGAAGAACCTGAAAGGTTTCGGTGTGGAGCATCTCAAGAACGGTATCATCGCTTCGGGAGCTATCCTGCAATACCTCATCATGACGCAGCATACGCAGATAGGGCATGTCACTTCGCTGGCACGCATCGAGGAGGATAAGTACGTCCGTCTGGATAAGTTCACGGTGCGCAGCCTGGAGCTGATGGGGTCGATGAACGACGGCGGTAGCAGTCTGCTGAATGTGATAGACAAGACCATCAGCCCGATGGGTGCCCGCCTGCTGAAACGCTGGCTGGTATTCCCGTTGAAGGACGTGCAGCCGATTAACGAACGGCTGAATGTAGTGGAATACTTCTTCCGCCAGCCCGATTTCAAGGAGTTGATAGAGGAGCAGCTGCATTTGATAGGTGACTTGGAGCGCATCATCTCCAAAGTGGCGGTAGGCCGTGTCTCTCCGCGTGAGGTAGTGGCGCTGAAGGTGGCTTTGCAGGCGATAGAACCCATCAAAGCGGCTTGCATGGATGCCGATAATGCCAGCTTGAATCATATAGGCGAGCAGTTGAACATCTGCCAGTCCATCCGCGACCGCATAGACCGGGAGATAGACAATGACCCGCCGTTGCTGATTAATAAGGGCGGTGTCATCAAGTCCGGTGTTAGTGCCGAGTTGGACGAGTTGCGCCAGATAGCCTACTCCGGTAAGGATTATCTGTTGCAGATACAGCAGCGCGAGAGTGAGCTGACGGAGATTCCCAGCTTGAAGATAGGCTACAACAATGTCTTCGGTTATTACATCGAAGTGCGCAACACGCATAAGGACAAAGTGCCGGCAGAGTGGATACGCAAGCAGACCCTTGCCAATGCCGAACGCTACATTACCCAGGAATTGAAGGAGTACGAGGAGAAGATTCTCGGTGCGGAGGACAAGATACTGGTACTGGAAACACAACTCTATGCAGAATTGGTGCAATCATTGAGCGAGTTCATCCCCGCCATTCAAATCAATGCGAACCAGATAGCGCGTCTGGACTGCCTACTCTCCTTTGCCACGGCAGCGCGCGAGAACAACTATATACGCCCCGTCATTGCCGACGACGATGTGCTGGAAATCTGCCAGGGACGCCACCCGGTGATTGAGAAGCAGCTCCCCATCGGCGAGAAGTATATTGCCAATGATGTGATGCTGGATAGCCAGACGCAGCAGATTATCATCATTACGGGTCCCAACATGGCGGGTAAGTCTGCTTTGCTGAGGCAGACGGCGCTGATTACGCTGCTGGCTCAAATCGGCAGTTTTGTGCCTGCGGAGAGTGCCCATATCGGGTTGGTGGATAAGATATTCACCCGTGTGGGTGCCAGCGATAATATTTCCGTGGGCGAGTCTACCTTTATGGTGGAGATGAACGAGGCGGCGGATATCCTGAACAACCTTTCTCCCCGCAGCCTGGTGCTGTTCGACGAGCTGGGGCGCGGTACTTCTACATATGATGGTATTTCCATCGCCTGGGCGATTGTGGAGCATATACACGAGCATCCCAAGGCAAAAGCCCGAACCTTGTTTGCCACGCACTACCATGAGCTGAATGAGATGGAGAAGAGCTTCAAGCGTATAAAGAACTACAACGTTTCGGTGAAGGAGATAGATAACAAAGTCATCTTCTTGCGCAAATTGGAGCGCGGCGGTAGCGAACACTCCTTCGGTATTCATGTAGCCAAAATGGCGGGTATGCCCAAAAGCATCGTGAAGCGTGCCAATGACATTCTGAAACAACTGGAAACAGACAACCGCCAGCAGGGGATTTCCAGCAAACCGATGGTGGAAGTGGGAGAGACACGCGGCGGCATGCAACTCAGCTTCTTCCAGCTCGACGACCCGGTGTTGTGCCAGATACGCGATGAGATACTGAATCTGGATGTGAATAACCTGACGCCGCTGGAGGCACTGAACAAGCTGAATGATATAAAGAGGATAGTGAAAGGGAAATAACCGGATAGGGGTGTGTCAAAATTCACCACAGATTACACGGATTAACACAGAATGAGCTTAATCTACTGATAATCAAAGATGCTTATCTGTGTAAATCTGTGTAATCGGTGGTGAATACCAGTTTCGACGCATCCTCATCCGGATTGTTTCAAAACACGGCTGGTTTCTTATAGTTTGACTTTTCCCTCCAACCGTATATCTTCCGATGAAGCCCCTATCAGCAGCTTCACCGTTCCGGGTTCTACAACGAACATCTGCTTTTCTTCGTTCCAATAGCCGAGCTCCTCCTTGGGAACGGTAAGCGTCACTTCCCGGCTTTCACCAGCCTTGATGGGGATACGCTTGAAGGCGCGCAACTGCTTGGAGGGACGTTCCACTTTGGAGTCCGGATAGCTGGTATAGAGCTGCACAACTTCTTCCCCGTCGCGTCCGCTTGTATTCTTCACTGATACCGTCACGCGGATGTTCTTCTTGTCTTGTTTGACGGATTCAATCTTCTCGTACGTAAAGTCAGAATAGCTAAGACCATAGCCGAAAGGATAGAGCACAGGGCCTTGGTGGTACATATACGTGCGTCCGTTGCGGATGTCGTAGTCCATTATGTCGGGTAGGTCGGTGATGTCTTTCACCCACGTCTGTACGGTACGTCCGGCTGGATTTACCTTGCCGAAGAGTACGTCGGCCAGTCCGTTGCCCTGCTCCTGGCTGCAGTGGGTGATGTGGACGATGGCAGGCACGTGCTCCTGGCTCCAGTTGATGGTGTAGGGGAAACTGCTGACGAGCACCAGTATGGTATTGGGATTGGCTTTGAGCACCAGCTTCACCAAGTCTTCATCGGGCAGCATCAGCGATTTGCGGTCCACGGCTTCGCGGCCGTCACTGGGGACGGGAGAGAACTTCCAGTCCGCACGCGTGCCGTAAGGATGGTTTCCTACACACACGATGGCAACGTCGGCGGCTGCAGCAGCCTTTTCTGCCTGGCCCATGCGGTTGTCTTCGGCGTGGATGATTTCGGTTCCTTCTTTCACAGCATTGCGTATGCCACTCAGAATCGTTGTTTCGTAAGGCGGGGTACCACTATACCAGTCTTGCACGATTTTGTCCGAATACGGGCCTATAACGGCTATTTTACGCAGCTTTCCGGCATCGAGTGGCAGGAGTTTTTTGTTTTTCAATAACACCACGGACTTGGCGGTGACTTCCCGTGCCAGCCTGCGGGCTTCTGCTGTCATGAAAGGCGGTGTCTCCGTACTGTTCTTTCCGATAGAGAGATAAGGGTTACGGGAGTTGTCCCCGTCCAGCAAGCCGAGCTTGAGGGCGACGAAGATGTTCCCGCGGATAGCCTTGTCGATGTCGACTTCGGTCAGTAATCCCTTTTCCAGAGCTTCCTTGACGTAAGGAACGTATGCGTCGAGAAATTGTCCTGTGGTGGCTTTTACTACGGCAGCAGCACCCTCCGCAAAGCTCGGAAAACTCTTGTGCGCTTCAATCAGCAGTTTCAGGGCACCGCCGTCCGTACAGATGATACCGTTGTTGCCCCACTGCTTGCGGGTAATCTCTTCGAGGCAGGGATGGATGGACATGGGGATGCCGTTCCAACTGTTGTAGGCGGCCATGAAGGCACGGCTGCCTCCCTCGGTGATGCCTTTATAGAAAGGATAAGCATAGTATTCATGGAACAAGCGCGTGTCGAAGTCGGAGGAAGTGCTGTCCCGTCCGTCCTCGTTGCTGTTGGCAAGGAAATGCTTCATCAGAGAGGCGGTTTTCCAGTAGCGGGGATGATTGCCTTGCAGGCCGCGTACGCTGGCAATGGTGAGTTGGGCGGTGAGGAAAGCATCTTCTCCGAAACTCTCCTCGGTGCGTCCCCAGCGTGGGTCGCGGGCAAGGTCGGCATTCGGAGCGCGCATCACGAGGGCATGACGCTTGTTGCCGGTGGTCTGCATGTAGTAGCGGGCTTCTTCAGCGGCTTGTTCCGCTACTTTCCGCACCAAATCGGTGTCCCATGTGGAGCCCAGACCGTAGGATTGGGGGAATATGGTGGTGGGGCAGTCTGTGGGGACTACTTTCCCGTCTTCCGTTCTTTGGCGTCCGCCCCACATGGCAGGCCCGCCGAGGGTCAGCCCGTGCAGTCCTTCGTAGTGTCCGCAACGGGGAATGTTGAAGCGAGGGACACCGAGGTCGGTGGAAAGAAGGTTTATCTTTTCATCCAATGTCAGGATGGAAAGAAGATGTTCCACGCGCTGTTCGTCGGTGAGCGTGGTATCTTGAAAGGCTTGTATGTGTTGTGCGCTTGCCTGTAAGCCGAATAGCAGGGGCAAGGCGAGGAACAATAACTTGTTTCGCATGGGGTATTAGGGTTTAATGTGTTTGATATACCGGTTATGGGATTGATATCCGTTGTAACTGTCCGTCCTGCGGCAGGCAGAGCAATCCTTCGGCTTTCTTTTCGTCTGCCAGATACTTCTTCCACGTAATCTTGTCCCACTTCATCTGGTCTGTGCATTGTGCCACGGGGATATGGGGGATGGCCGAACCGTCCTTTACAAGAATGACGATGGGCAGGGTGCCGCACTCGATATGGTTCCATCCCGGAGCATACACCTTTCCGGTCTGGTAGTCTATCCATTTCTGCCGTCCGGGGAGGTAGACATCCCGTCCGCTTCCCTCTTCGAGCATGGGTGCCACGAGGAGGTTGGAGCCGAACATGTACTCGTCCTCTACCAGCCATGCACCCGGGTCGTCGGGATACTCCAGCAGTAGGGCGCGGAGCATCGGCCAGCCGTTCTCGGTGCACTCTTTGGATTGTGCGTATACATAGGGCATCAGTTTGTACTTCAGCTCGGCGCAACGGCGGAAATAGTCTGTGAACTCTTTCCCGTAGTACCACGGCTCGGTGGGAGGTGCTCCGTGCACGCGGCTGTGGCTGGTGAGGAAGCCGAAGGGCAGCCAGCGGCGGTAGAGGCTTTCGGGGCTTTGGGTCACGAAGCCGCCTATGTCATTGCTCCAGAAGCAGAATCCGCTCAGTCCGATGGAGAGGCCGCTGCGGATGGTTCCCTCGAAACCGGTTTCGGTGGTTGCGGCGTCACCGCCCCAGTGCAATGGATAGCGTTGTGAGCCTGCCCATGCGGAACGTGCCCAGATAATGTTTTCACCGTGTATCTTCTTGATTACCTCGGCCACGGTCTTGTTGTAGCGCAGGGGATAGAGGTTGTGTTCGTATAGTCCGCTACGGCCGTTGGCATAGATGGCATCCAGCGGAGCACCTTCACCGAAGTCTACTTTGATGGCGCCTACACCCATTTCAATCAGGTTGCCGAGCTTCTCTTGATACCACTGTACGGTTTCGGGGTTGGTGAAGTCCAGCACCACGTCCTCGTAGGGGAGCTGCCCCTTACCGTTGCGTACGTACAGACCGCGTTCCACCAGCTCGGGGAAGAACTTGTTTTTCGGAGTGAAGTAGGGGAGTTGCCAGAGGCAGGTGCGGAAGCCTTGTGACCTTAGGTCGGTGAGCATCTGCCGGGGATTGTCGAAGCGGTCGGCGGCAAAGGCGTAGTCGCACTGCCAGTCCACGCCGAACCAACCGGTATCGAAGTGGATGACGTCGCTCGGTATCTTGTTCTCACGCAGTTTCCGGGCTACATCGCGGCCCTCTGCTTCGCTGAAGTAGGTGATGCGGCTCATCCAGGTGCCGAAGCTCCACAAGGGGGGCATTTCGGGCCGTCCTACCAGTGCGGTGTATTCGCTCAGCATCTCCTTCGGCGAACCCAGGAAGATGAAGATGTCCATCGCTTCGTCTGCCATGAAGAGTTTGGTGGCTCCGATGTAGGAACAGCCGAAGTCGCAGGTCACGGGGGCGGAAGTGTGCATGAACATGCCGTAGCCGCGGTTACTGAAAAAGAAGGGGATAGGCTTGTACATGTCCGGGGTTTCGGGGCCCTGCGGGTCGGTGACAAAGAGGTTGACCTTCTGCCCGGCCTTGTTCAGTGCGGTGGCGGACTCGCCGCAACCGTAGATTTTCTCGTTTGGCGCGAGGCTGAATACGGGATTGATGCTGCGTGAGTTGTCCGAGCCGCGCTTGATGAAGCTGAATGGAGGTACCTTGACCTGTGTGGAGTCGTTGTCGCTCCAGCAACGAGTCTGTGTCAGCAGGCGTCCGTCGGCATCTTTCAGCACCAGGCGCCAGGGGTAATTCTCGATGAGCAGGCTGCCGTATCGGGAGGTGTACAGGGTACCTTTATCCGTCTTCTCGGCTTTCCAGAAGGAGCGTCCGTCGGCAGGCTTTCCTATGAGCATGGGGTCATCGGCATCTTCTTTCGGTACGATGGGCGAGGTAAGCATATGGATGCGGAGGGTACGTTCGCTGACCGGTTCGACGGTGAACGTCAGTTGTGGATTGTTGTCGTAGGCCGTCTCCGGGAAGTCCAGCGACTGGAGGGGCTGGTGCAGGTAGGTGTTTGCATTGAATGCCTGGCGGGGCATCAGTTGCTGGCGTTTCCACTGGACAGTCCCCTTGCCGGTGGAGGTGTCGAACGATACCAGGCTGTCGGCAAAGAAATAGGTGTTGCTGAGGTCCAGAAAATCCTGGCTCATGTCTTTCGACTGGGAAAGCAGGTATTGCACGCCGGCATTTGTTTTCAGTTGGGCATGTGCGGGCGGGATGGCAGTTGCTGCTAGCAGCATAAAAGCTGCCCCTTTCATCAGTTGTTTCTCTTTCATGATAAATATATGATTTACGGTTACTGTTTCGATGCCGTAAAAGTAGAGAAATCCACACAGATGAAAGGGGTGGGTATGTTGCTTATGTAGGGCTGAAATGTTTATTTGGAAGCTTTCTTCCCGTAGAAACACATGAAATATACCCCGATAATCACAAACGGGATACTGAGCCACTGGCCCATGTTCAGCGTCATGCTGTCCTCAAAGTTCACCTGGTTTTCTTTCAGGAACTCGATGAAGAAACGGAAGGTGAAAATCTCCGTCAGGCAGAGTCCGAAGAAGAAACCGCGGTGATAGGGCAGGGAGGCTTCGGCCTGCACGGTGGTTGATTTCCGCTTGGTGGTGCTGAAGTCTGTTTCAAGTTTGGTTTCTTGTTTTTTCTGTCCGCGTTTGTATAGCCAGACCATCCCTAAGAAGAAGATGAAGTAGGCGATGGCTTCGTAGAGCTGTGCCGGATGGCGGGGCAGCATGTCTTCGCGTTCAAAGATGAATGCCCAGGGCATGTCGGTCGGTTTGCCGATGATTTCGGAGTTCATCAGGTTGGCAAGGCGGATGCAGCAGGCGGTGATGGGAGTGGCAACAGCTATCATGTCGAGCACGTCCATGTAGTGCATCTTCGTCTTGCGGCAGTACATCCAAAGGGCGATAATCAGGCCCAGCGTGCCGCCGTGGCTGGCAAGGCCGGTGTAGCCCGTCATCTTCCAACTGCCGTCCGGCAGGATTTTTATGGGGAGAATCATCTCGAGGAAATGGTCCTGGTAGTAGGCCCAGTCGTAGAATATGCAGTGGCCCAGTCGTGCGCCTATCAGTATGCCGAAGAAGCAATAGAAGAAGAGAGGTTCGAATTTCTTTTCGTCTATTCTGCGGTCGCTATACTGGCGTTGCACGATGAAGTAGGCAAGAGCAAGACCGATAATCCATAACAGTCCGTAGTAGCGGATGGATATGCCGAAGAACTTGAACAGTTCGGGGTCGGGATTCCAGTTGATGGTGAGTAATGATAACATATTTATGAAGAATTAAATTACTGAATTACGGGGTTGTTCGGGACAAAGGTATGAAATTATCTCGTTTGGCAGTTCATCGTGGCAGTTTATTTGAATTTCTCCGCCACCATCCTATACGTCAGCACCTCAATCCCTTGTTCCTCTGCAGCCGTAATCATGTCGAACAACAAGCCTTGTACTTCGCTCTGATGTCCTTTGGCCATATCTTTCTGCATGGAGGCGGTACTTTCAGGGGCGAGTTTGTCTATTACTTTGAGGTTGTACTCCACGATGTCTTCCTTGAATTCTATACCCAATTTTCGGCCCAAAGCTGCGCTCTCTTGTGACAGTCCGATGAAGGTATCGCGCACCTTCCCCGGTTTCTGTACTTCGCCCATAGGCACGTCATAGTAGGCTCCGGTGACTGCCATAGCGGAGATGAACGACCACTTGACGAATGTGTCCCGGTCGATGTCGTCGGAGATGTCGGCTTTGATGCCGCTTTCCTGCAAATCGCGTTGCACGGCTTCCAATGTTTCACGGGAAACAATCGTGCTGCGGTGTGCTCCGTAGACGAGCCGGAAAATCTTTCCCATCTGCGTGATTTCTCCCCGTCCGGATACGAATCCTACGATGTAGATGCAGCCGTCGAGCACCGTGACGCCGGGGACCAACCGCTGGATACGGGGACCGGTTCCGTAAACATTCAGGATGGGGATTACCACTGTACGCTCGTGTGAGGCACGTTTGATGAGTTCCGTAATGGAGTCTACGGAATAACCTTTGACGCAGACGAAGATAACATCCGCTTTGCCTTGGAATTCTTCTGCGGTAAATGCCGCCACTTTCAGACAATGTTCACCTTTCAAATCGGAGTGCAGTTGCAGACCGTTCCCGCGTATGGCGGCAAGGTGTTCGCCACGTGCAATGCAAGTGACGTCTTTGCCGGATAATGAAAGAAAGGCGGCGATGCTTCCGCCTACGCCGCCGGTACCTGCTATGAGGTATTTCAGATTACTGTTTGCCATTTGTTGTGTATGGTTTATTGAACGTAGTTTTCCTTTTCCATATAGTAAAGCCCTTCGCCCCGGTCACCGTTTTCCATGTCTTCCAGCTCTACTTTGAAGATACGGTAGGGAAGGTCTTTTTGGGGATGCTTGGGCATGTCTACTGTCAATAGATAGGCGTTGCCATATTCGTTGCTGTCGAAATATTCTTTTATTTCCTGCTTCATCAGCACGGGGACTTTCTCGCCGTCTATCCAGACGGTGACTTTCAGTTGCCCGGGGCGGGGAGCCATCTGGCATTCTCTGGCTTCTTTGTCTTGTTCTTGTTGCTCAATGTCACTCAGGTTTTCACCGTGTACCAATGACTCGGGCTTTGTTTCTTTCATCCATTGGTAGGTACGTGTCAAGCTCATGGGACGGACGTATATCTGATAAGTAGGCATGGCTCCGGGGATGCGGAAAGCACGCAGGCCATAAGCTTCCATACGATGATAACGTATGTCGAGTGTAGTGTCGCGGTCGGCGATGAAATCCCAGGCCCAGAACTCCAGGCGGTGTTCAGTCTCGGGCAGCCCGCTTTTCATGGCAATGTGCGCATAGGAGGGCAGATAAATAGAGGCTGCACTTTGATATTTCCCTTTGGGTATACGGGCCGTGTAATGCCCGTCTTTGTCGGTTATGGCTTCTATGATGTCATTGAACTGCGGGTTTTGCCACCAGACGCTGGCACTGTCTATCGGCTGTCCGTTGTAATCAGTCACCCGTCCGTGAATGGTTACCGAGTCTTGCTGTTGTGCATAAACGGCAGTACAGGACAATAAGAATAAAAGGAAGATAATCTGTTTCACAGTATTGTTATTGTATGGAGTTTATTAGAAAATGGCAATGTACAAAGAAAGTACATTGCCATCTGGAATGAATATCATTACACATTGAACCTGAAGTGCATGATGTCCCCATCCTGCACCACGTATTCCTTACCTTCCACACCCAACTTTCCGGCTTCGCGCACGGCTGCTTCGCTGCCATACTTGATATAATCCTCATACTTGATGACCTCTGCCCGGATAAACCCTTTCTCGAAATCCGTATGGATAACGCCGGCGCATTGCGGTGCTTTCCATCCCTTGCGATAGGTCCATGCCTTTACTTCCATCTCTCCGGCAGTGATGAAGGTTTCGAGGTTCAGCAGGCTGTAGATAGCTTTAATCAAACGGTTGCAACCGCTCTCTTTCAGTCCCAGGTCTTCGAGGAACATCTGCTTTTCCTCGTATGTCTCCAGTTCGGCAATATCGGCCTCGGTCTGGGCGGAGATGATGATAAGTTCGGCATCCTCGCCCTTGATGGCTTCGCGCACCTGCTCTACGTACTGGTTGCCGCCGGCGGCACTGACGTCATCCACGTTGCAGACGTAGAGCACAGGTTTGGTAGTAAGCAGGAACATCTGCTTGGCGCATTGTTCCTCGTCGTCGTTCTGCGGGATGACGGTGCGGGCGCTTTGTCCTTGTTCCAGGGCATCCTTGTAGCGGAGCAGGAGTTCGTACTCTATCTTTGCAGCCTTGTCGCCACCCACCTTGGCTATTTTCTCTACGCGCTTGATGCGGTTTTCCACGGTTTCGAGGTCTTTCAGTTGCAGCTCTGTGTCGATGATTTCCTTGTCGCGTACGGGGTTCACCGAGCCGTCCACGTGGACGATGTTGCCATTGTCGAAGCAGCGCAGCACGTGGATGATGGCGTCGCACTCGCGGATGTTGCCCAGGAACTGGTTGCCGAGTCCTTCACCTTTGCTGGCGCCCTTCACCAGTCCGGCAATGTCTACGATGTCGCACACGGCGGGTACGATACGCCCCGGGTGAACCAGCTCGGCGAGCTTCGTCAGTCGTTCGTCGGGTACGGACACTTGCCCCATTTGGGCGTCGATTGTACAGAACGGGAAGTTTGCCGCTTGTGCCTTTGCGCTGCTCAAGCAGTTGAAAAGAGTGGATTTTCCTACGTTGGGAAGGCCCACGATACCAGCTTTTAATGCCATAGTGTTATCTTGTTTTTTAGTTATTGTTCAGTTAATTGGATGCAAAGATAGTGCAAACCGAAGGCAGAATGAAATGAACGCGTTCATTTTTTATGCTGAGGTACAGCCTATCTTCACTTTTTTAAGCAAAGATAGTACTTACCGGGGAAAGTGGGTATGTTAATTTGCATTAAAAGCACGAGAGTAAAATGATAAATTGATAGTTTTGTCGCAATTATAAATTTAAGTATCATTCTATAAATCAATGCGATTATGAAAAACAAAGTAAGAAAAATTCTGATGATTTTCTCATGTCTCATCGGTCTGTCTTTTACATTATCTGCACAGAATCCTTATCTGCCGCTTTGGGAATTTATTCCTGATGGTGAGCCCTATGTGTTTGAGGATCCTGACTGTCCCGGCAAGTACCGTCTTTATATTTATGGTTCGCACGATAATCTCAAGTGGATGTATTGCGGACGTGACCAGGTGGTGTGGTCGGCACCCGTAGAGGACCTGACCCGTTGGAGATATGACGGCGTGATATTTAAAGTCAATGAGTCGCCCGAACTGTATAAACTGAATGCTGATGGAACCGACGACGTGCTTTTTGCCCCTGACGTGACAGTAACTACCGATGCCGATGGTAAGAAAACTTACTACCTCTTTCCGAATAATCAAGGTGGTGGACGCAATTCCATGATTGCCAAAAGCGACCGTCCCGATGGCCCGTTTACGGTATGCAACTGGCATAAGGAGCGTCCTCGCGAGACTTTCGGTTGTTTGGGATTCGACCCCGCAGTGTTTGTCGATGATGATGGACGTGTGTATGGTTATTGGGGATTTGGCATTTCGCATGGCGCGGAGTTGGACCCTGCTACCATGTGCACGGTAAAGCCGGGTACCGAAGTGGTGGAGAACATGATTTCAGGCTATCGGCAGGAAGGTATATTCCGCTTCTTTGAGGCATCTTCTATCCGCAAGATTGAGGATAAATATGTGTTTATCTATAGCCGTACTACCGCTGAGGGTGAAGATGGCCTGCCCAACGCCAGCAACTATACGTTGGCCTATGCCTACAGCGAGCATCCCTTGGGCCCGTGGACTTATGGTGGGACAATCATCGATGCGCGGGCGCGCGAATATGATGAAAAAGGCAATGTGATAGCTTCGGCCATGCCCGGTGGAAATACGCATGGCAGTATCTGCAAGATAGGTGAGCAATGGTACGTGTTCTATCATCGCCAGATAGGTACCGATTGCTATGCACGCCAAGCTATGGTGTCGGCCATTGATGTAAAGGTGGAAAAAGGAAAAGGCGGGAAAGTCGTGATTTCACGCGGAGAGTTCAATTCTGAAGGCTTCCTTCTTGAAGGGCTCAATCCTATGCAGCGCATCTCGGCCGGGCTGGCTTGTTGGCACACCAATCCCGGAGGAATCAAAGAGGTCTATCCCCATTATGTGTATACGGGGTCTTATATCCGGCCTGTGTACCGGGATAATAATCCCTATGCCGGCGATAACAACCACAAAATCCCGTTCGCTCCGGTGGTGAATAACACAAGTGGGTCGATTGTAGGATATAAATACTTGAATATGAATGCCGTTCCGCGAGATAAGTCTTTGCAGATGCAGTTAAGGTTGAAGGCTGAAGATACCGACGGGCGCATCCGCATCATGCTGGGTAGCCCTTGGACAACAAAAGGCGGTGTAGAGATAGGACTTGTGAATGTGAAGGCTGGCAGCACTTGCAGGGAGTTCTATGCTTCGCTCTCTATTCCGGCAAAGCTGCATAAGGGAAAGCAGCCGCTCTTCTTTGTCTTCGAATCAGAGACCGAAGGCCAGTCCATCTGTGAGTTTTATGATTTCCTCATGTTGGCACGCCCATAAGTCTTTATACTTATGGAGGCGGATACTTATCTTGTGAGACCTTCTAAATAGAGCTATTGTATTAGTTCACAGCACTGAACACTTTGTTACACCCCGTCGGAACAGATTGTTTCTCTTGTATGAAACGACTTGTTTCGACGGGATAAAACGATTTGTTCCGTTATAGGAAACACTTTGTTTCCTTATAGAGAACACTCTGTTCCATTATAGGAAACAAACCGTTTCCATAGTCGGAAATGAAATGGGGCATATGCTTCATTGATACCGCTATTACTTTTCCTCCTCGAATATTCGGTTGAAAACTTGCCGCAGCTGTCCTTCGTCTGCGATAATGGCTTGGAGCTTCTTCAGCTGTTCCGCATTCTTCCCCTCGGGAAACCAGAGCTTCAGATAACCGCCAGGTGCATATTTTGCCATGAGATGCTGATGGAACCGCTGGTAGTGCCACTCCTTGTCGGCGGCAGGATTCTGTTTCAATCCGTACTGCACGGTGCGGCGCAGGGTGATGTCCGGGTCGATGATACGGTCCGCTTCGGCAACAATCTTGCCGTAGATGCTACGAGGTTCGTGGTCTGTAGAGGCCCGGTGGTCCTCTACGGCTTTTTTTTTTGGGGGGGTTTTCCTGTCGGGGAACCCTCATTA
>OAZZ01000884.1_pt1 | contig 14224 bp, 10 predicted proteins | sample 1495051 | NCBI WGS metagenome assembly OAZZ01 (sample SAMEA2579977, study PRJEB22360) | human gut metagenome
ATAATATTGATGATGTAACGAAATGATTTAATTAGAAATGGCCTGAATTATTTTGCGTTGTGATTTGATTTCATTAGTGTCCAATAAAAAATCAGAATAACTCTTTAGAATTACTGAAATTCAATTTGTTATAAGCGATTTTAGGGTGTAACGATTTGAAATTACTTTTCCAGTCTGAATCAGGCTATTGAGCATCGTGACTACCGCATCTTCGAGGAGTACATCTTTTTTGTGATTTCGGAAGCCTGCAGACGCAGAATACAGAAAATCTTCGAACTTGACGGTTACGTCTATGTCTTTGATTCAACCTGATGGGATGAAACTCACCGAATTTGGAGAAAAATCATATGTTGTTAAGCCAATTTGAAGGTCGTTTCCCGCCAGAAGAAGAATCTCAAAGTGGTGCAAGAAGCCAACGATAAGCCTAAATACTTGTAATTATTGAGAGCGAACCTGTTGACACAGTGTTGCAGCAATATTTGTCTGAGGTAACGTTAGTGCATTTTATCACCACGTGGAGTTCAATAATTGTAAAATAGTAATTTTATCCCGTAAAATCCCTATTTTTGCACTCTAATCTTTAATCGGTTGATTTATGGAAGTTGTTAAAGCAGAATTTGTCGTCAGTAATGCAACAGTGGAGAAATGTCCGAAACCGGACCGGTATGAATATGCTTTTATCGGGCGGTCGAATGTCGGAAAATCATCGTTGATCAATATGCTGACGAACAATAAAAAATTGGCTAAGACGGCTGCACGGCCCGGGAAGACCCAATTGATCAATCACTTTCTGATCAACGATATGTGGTATATGGTGGATTTGCCCGGATATGGATATGCCCGTACTTCCGAAACCGCCCGCCGGCAATTTGAAAAAATGATTCGGGATTATATTCTCAAACGGGAGAATTTGGTCTGCCTTTTTGTCTTGATAGACAGTAGACTGGAACCGCAGAAAATCGATTTGGAATTTATGGAATGGCTGGGTGAGAATGGGGTTCCCTTTGTGATGATTTTCACGAAAGCGGATAAACTCTCTGCCACACAACGCTTGAAATGTATCGACGACTATCATAAGGTGATGCTGGAAACCTGGGAGACGACACCTATGGCTTTTATGACTTCTTCTGAAAAGCGATTGGGACGGGAAGAGGTGCTGGATTATATCGATGAATTGAACCGTACCGTAAAATTGTAGGATTGAATAGGTTTATAAAGTACATAAACTTTAAGTGACAAAAGAGCAACTTTAAGAACTGATTATATTTTAGAATATGGAGACGAACGTTGTGCTTGCTGTCTTGTTTTGGGGATGTTTGCTCCTGGGGATGCCGGAGAGCCGGGGACAGGAGGCTGAGTGGCGTAAAGGGACTTATCCTGACGGGACATTACGTTATGAAGGGTATTTCAGAGCAGGAAAGCCTGCCGGAGAAATGAAACGGTATTATCCTGACGGTAAGTTGCAGGCGCGGATGGTGTATCGCGGGGATACGGTCGAGGCTGTGTTGTACAGCCGGAAAAGCGATTGTTGCATGCGGGGAAAATATGTCGGCCGGAAGAAGCAGGGGATCTGGGAATATTTTAAGAACGATTGTCTTTTGATGAAGGAGGAATATCGTGATCAGGTATTGAATGGGAAGACGGTCCGTTTTTTCAGTACGGGTAATCCCGCTGAGGAAAAAGGTTGGGTGAACGGTAAACCGGAAGGGGAGTGGAAATTGTATTATGATAACGGACAGTTGCGGATGATCGCCGGTTTGAAAGCCGGAAAATTGGATGGGGAAGTGAAGACTTATAGTTATCAGGGGATATTACGTTCGGAAGGCCGGTACCGGAATGACCGGAAAGAGGGAACCTGGGTATTTTTCGATGATTCGGGGGTAGAGGTAAAACGTAAAAACTACCGCGCCGGTATTTCGGATACGGCAGAGGAAGATGAGCTGGAAGAAAGCCGGCAGTTGGATGTTTTGTTGTCGACGGTAAAAAAGATTCCCGATCCGGCTGTTTTTGCCGATGATCCGGAGGGGTATATGAAATTAACCGGGATGGAATGATGGAGGCGATCAGTCTATATGAATTGAACAACCGGATCAAGCAGACTTTGAAGGCTAGCTTTGCCGATTCGGTTTGGATTACGGCCGAGATTACAGAGGTACAGCTGAATCGTTCCGGTCATTGTTATTTGCAATTGGCGGACAAGAGGGAACAGGAAGACAGTATTGTAGCCACTGCCCGGGGGACGATCTGGGCGTTTACCTTTCGTACGTTGCGTCCTTATTTCGAGACGACAACCGGACGGCAGTTGGAGAAAGGGATGAAAGTCCTGTTGAATGTCGAGGTCGTTTTTCATGAATTATACGGTTATTCGTTGAATATCCGGGATATCGACCCGACTTATACCATCGGGGATCTGGAACGGAAAAAGAGAGAAATCCTGGCTCAGCTCGAGGCCGACGGGGTAATCGATATGAACCGGGAACTGGAATTCCCGGTATTGCCTAAAACGATCGCAGTCATTTCTTCACCTACGGCTGCAGGATTGGGAGATTTTATGAATCAGCTGCAGACCAATCCGTACGGGTATCGTTTTCAGGTCAAACTCTTTCCGGCGATTATGCAGGGGGATAAAACGACCGATTCGGTGATTGCCGCTTTGGAACGGATTTATGAATATGAATCGGTATTCGATGTGGTGGTCATTATCCGGGGAGGTGGTTCGCAGACCGATCTGGGTTGTTTCGATTCTTATGAGATGGCTGCTAATATTGCGCAGTTTCCCTTGCCTGTGATTGCCGGAATCGGTCACGAGAGAGACGAAACAATCGTCGACCGTGTTGCACATATGCGGGTGAAGACTCCTACGGCTGCTGCCGCTTTTTTGATCGGGACTTTCCGGGAGCAGGATGGGCAGTTGGAGACCTGGAAAAATGATTTTATCGTAGGAGTGCAGGAATTGCTCCACAACGAACAAAACAGACAGGTGGTAAGGATATCCGATTTTAAACGTTCGGTGCAAGTGGTGTTGACAGGGAATCGGACAAACCTGAAATTGCTGTCCCAACGTTTGGACCATGCTTCTGAAAATTATATCCGGAACCGGCAGGTATATTTCGATCGTTTGAAAATGAAAATAACCGGCCGGATAGATGTCTTGGCCGATCGTCAGCGAAATCGCCTGGAAAATTTCGGAAAGGCCTTACAACAACAAACCGGTCGGATATTTGCAGATCAACACCGTCGTCTGGAATTGGCTGCAACGACGATCAAATACGTAGATCCTAAAAATGTGCTGGAAAGAGGTTATTCGATCACCCGTTTGAATGGAAAAGCAGTCAGAAAAGCTGCGGTTTTACAAGCCGGAGAGATCGTGGAAACCGAATTAGCTCATGGTAAAATCCAATGTCAAATCCTTAACAACTCAGCAACTCAGTAACTCAGCAACTCAGTAACTCAGCAACTCAAAAACTTTTATAACCCTATGGAAGAAAATAAATTAACCTATAAAGAGGCTATGGCCGAAATCGAGGATATCGTGACTAAACTGGAAAATAATCAACTGGATGTCGATGAATTGAGCGGCAAGGTAAAGCGGGTATCGGAATTGATTGCTTTTTGTAAATCCAAACTGCACGAGACCGAGGAAGAGGTAGAGAAGATTTTGAAGACGATAGAAGATTGATGATGAGATATTGGGGAGTTGTATTTTGTTTTTGTCTTTGGGGGTGGGGCGTGCAAGGACAGCCGGAAGTGGCTTTAAAGCAATTACTGGAAACGCCGGGATTGAATCACGCTGCTATCGGTATATCGGTGAAAAAAGTCGGAGATGGAACGACGGTATTGGCTCATCAGGCAGGAATGGCCTTGACTCCGGCCTCCGTGACGAAATTACTGCCTACTGTATTTGCTTTACAGGAAAGAGGGAAAGATTTTCGTTTTAAAACCCGGGTCGGGTATACCGGAAAGATACAAGATGGTACTTTAACCGGAGATTTGATTCTTGTGGCAGCGGGTGATCCGACGCTCGAGTCCCGTTATTTCCCCAATCATTCTCTTTTGAGTCCGATCGTCACTGCGTTGGAAAAAGCAGGAATACAACGAATAGACGGAAGTATCCGGGTCGAGGGAGCATTACCGGGAGTGAATATTCCGGGATCGTGGACTTGGGAAGATGTTTCGAATTACTATGCAGCTTTGTATCTGCCCTTCAATTACCGGGATAATACCTGTTTTTATCATTTTCAGACAGGAGTCGCAGGCACTCCGGCTAAGTTAAAAGAGATTGTCCCTGCTTTGCCGGGAGTGAAAATAGTGAATGAGGTAACGGCTGCTGCCGGAAACCGGGATGATGCCCGGGTGTTCGGAGGACCCTATAGTGAAGTTTTATGTATTCGGGGGACTCTTCCACAAAACCGGACGCTCTTTAAAGTGAAAGGTGCGATACATCGTCCGGCTGAAGTATTTGTAGCCGAATTGACCGATATACTGAAAGCCAGAGGAATTACCGTTGCGAAGAAAAAAATCGAAGAACAACCCCGTACGGAATGGTTGACCCTGACTTCTCCTGAATTGGGGGAAATCGTATTCCATACCAACAAAGCCAGTGTCAATTTGTTTGCCGAAGCCTTAGGGTGCCTGGTAGCTCCGGCGGATTGGCCGGAAAAGGTCGGAATGTTACTCAAAGAGGCTGGGATACCGGCGGAAGGAATGATCTTAAAAGATGCCTGTGGGTTGTCGCCGATGGATGCTGTGCCGGCTTCTGTTTTTACCGACCTGTTGGTTTATGCAGACAAAGTGGTAGGGGAGACATTGGGCCGTTCATTGCCGGTGGCAGGAAAAGACGGTGGTTTAAGTGGTTATTGTATCGGAGCGACAGCATTGAAAGGACGGATGCAGGCTAAAACCGGGTCGATGTCCGGGGTACGTTGTCTGGCAGGTTACCTGACTACTACGGGGAATGAACGAATGGCCTTTACCGTTCTCATCAACCATTATACCTGTACTGCTTCACAATTACAAAAAGCGGTCGGAAAATTCTTGCAAAGTCTGCTGAGCTATTGATATTCCGATCCCCCTCCCGTGATTGGTTTATCTTCGGAAAGAAAGGGTGAAAACACTTCCTGCACCGGTTTGTGATTTGACGGTGATATTGCCTTTATGGAGGGTCATGATTTGTTTACACAGGCTGAGACCGATACCCGAGCCTCCGGATTTGGTTGTGAAAAAAGGAACGAAGATTTTATCCAAAGCTTCAGGGACGATGCCCGGTCCGTTGTCCTCGACGTGGATGGTGATCTGAGTGGTGTCGGACTGGGTGGTGATGCGGATCAGGGGAGCCGGTATATCCCGGCAGGCTTCTTCGGCATTTCGGATGAGATTGAGGAGTACCTGTTCGATCTGGGTTCGGTCGGCTTGGATTTGCAGGCGGGGATCGTGACAAATAAATTCACAGGGAATAACAGAGGTCGCATGGAGTTTCCGAAGACCGGTGAATAATTCTTCCAGCGAGAGCGGGACTAATTCGGGAGCCGGGATACGGGTAAGTTTCCGGTAATTTTGTACAAATTCGAGTAATCCTTTACTACGCCGGTGGATCGCTTCTAAAGCCTGGAGCATGACCGGTGAGGTCGCATCTTCGGTCGTTGTCCGGGCAACCCGTTCCGTCAGGGTTTCGGATAGAGAAATGATGGGGGCCAGGGAGTTCATGATTTCATGGGTCAGCACCCGGATCAGTTTTTGCCAGGCTTCGATTTCATTGTTTTCCAGTACCGAATGAATGTTTTTCAGGCTGATCAATAATAATTCTTTGCCCTGTATTCTGAAAATGACCGGATTCAGAGCGATTTCACGGACACGCCCGGATTGTTCCAGACGCAGAATATGAGTTTCTCCGGGGATAAGCCGCAGCAATAGGTCGGGTAAGTCAGGGGTAATCGCTGCCAGTTCTGAAAGTTGGCGAAGGCTGGTCAGGCCGAATTCCCGAAGCACGGTTTTATTATACCATTCGATGGTGCCGTTCCGGTTGAGGACCAATATGCCCGAATCGATGGTACTCAACAAGGTATTATAATATAGGTGTTGTTCTTCGAGGGTGTACATTTTTTCCCGGAATTGCTTTAAAGCTTGTTCCATCGCCTGCGTTAACCGAGGGTCTGCCTGTTTTTTACTCCCCGGACGGAAAGATAACGAAAAATCTGAAAAACGGATAGCCGTAATGAGCCGCATGACCATTTCGGTCAACTTTTGTTGCTGCTTGTCGATATGGAGGATAAACAGGAGAATGACGAAAAAAGTAAAGAGCGAACAAAACCAAAGCGATTTCATCAATAGGATTCCCAACAAAACAGAAAGGAAGACCAACGATCCGCTTTGTAAGAGTAAGATCAGACGGGAGTTTTGGAAAGATTTCATCAGATTTCGTATTTTTCCAGTTTACGGTAAAGGGCAAAACGGGTGATGCCCAGCATTTCGGCAGCCCGGCTGATATTACCTTCACATTTTTTCATCGCTTTCTCTATCGCTTTTTGTTCCAATTCCATCAGGTTTAAGGTTTCCAGGTCACCGGTAGTACTACTATATGGGGGACGTAACATAAAATTGTCCGGTTCTAACAGCTTGCCCGGGGCCAGGATAACGGCCCGTTCGACAGCATGCTGTAATTCCCTTACATTACCCGGCCAATTGTATTGGAGCAATTTTTGTTGGGTGTCTCGTGTAAAGCCTGTAATTTCTTTTTTGTATTTATAGCAATAGCGGTTGAGAAAATGCCGGGCCAGGAGTAAAATATCCTTTCCCCGTTCCCGGAGGGGAGGAATCGGGATTTCGATGGTATTGATGCGGTAAAGAAGGTCCTGGCGGAATTTTCCTGTAGTGACCATATTGTGGATATCGGCATTGGTGGCACAGATCAAACGGATATCGATGTTTTTAGGCTGAGTAGAACCTAAACGGGTGATTTGACGTTTCTCGATCGCTGTCAATAGCCGGGCTTGCATGGGAAGCGAGAGATTTCCGATTTCGTCCAGAAACAGGGTTCCCCCCGAGGCGGTTTCCATACGTCCTGCTTTGTCTTTCCGGGCATCGGTGAAAGCTCCTTTTTCGTAACCGAAAAGCTCGCTTTCGAATAAGGTTTCCGGGATTGCCCCCAGGTCGATCGGGACAAAAGGAGCTCCGTTGCGGGGAGAGTTTTGGTAAATGGCTCTGGCTATCAGGTCTTTCCCCGTACCGTTTTCACCCAATAGAAGAATGTTGGCGTCGGTACCCGAGATCTTTTTGATGGTGTGAATTACTTCCAGTATGGCCGGCGATTCACCGATGATTTCTACTCCTTCGTCCGGAGCGGAAAGGGCTGTCAGCTGCTCTTTCAAAGCCACTACTTCGGTCCGGGTTTGGCGGAGACGGATAGCCGAGGAAATGGTGGCCAGCAGTTTTTCGGTTTCCCAGGGTTTAGGAATAAAATCGATCGCGCCGGCACGAATAGCTTTCACGGCTTTCTCGGTGTCGGCGTATGCGGTGATAAACAACACGACGGCTTGCGGGTCTTTTTGTAAAATTTTTTCCAGCCATAGAAAGCCTTCTTGTCCACTGCTGGCATCCCGGCTGAAATTCATGTCCAGTAAGATAATGTCCGGGTTGAAATTGTCCATAAAATATTCTATACGCGCAGGAGAAGTGGTGACCTTTATTTTTTCCACATAAGGCTCTAATAATAGATTCAAAGCAAAAAGCACATCTTCATTATCGTCTACAATCAGAATTTTTCCATCCATGGTTTTAGGATTGAACAGGTGTTGTTATTCATTTCAAACAAATGTAGGAATAATATTTACAGCTTGTATGTGCGGATTCGAACATTTTTTGTGCGGATATGCACATCTATTTTATCGCTTTTGTTTTGTAAGTTATTGATTATTATATTATTTTGATTGTGGCACGTTGTTTGCCTCCCTGATTTGTAAAAAGAAACCTATGAACCTGAAATTATGCTATATCACAGGATGGTCATTACTGGTAGCTACCGGGCTTCCGGCCCAGAATAGGGGCGATCTTGCGGTTAAAGTAGCCCGGGATAGCGGTCAGGTGACCGAATTGACTTTGCAGGAGGCTGTCGACATGGCCCGTACAAATTCTCCCTCGGCAGTATCTGCCCGTCACACTTTCCGTTCGGCTTATTGGAGTTATCGTTCTTTTCGGGCGAATTATCTGCCTTCATTGACGTTTTCGTCTAATCCCGATCTGACACGAACGATTAGTAAAGTCACCTTGGGGGATGGTTCGGAGAAATACGTCAGTCAGAATATGTTGACGGTAGACGGTGAATTGTCGATTTCCCAAAATGTCTCCCTGACCGGAGGTAGTTTTTTTGTACAGAGTTCGTTACAACGGATGAAATTATTCGATTCCAATTCGGTATCCTTCCGTTCTTCCCCGATTATTATCGGTTATAGCCAATCCTTGTTCGGATACAATAGCCTGAGATGGGACCGCCGGATCGAACCGGTACGTTATCGGGAGGCGAAAAAGGCCTATGTGGAATCGCTCGAGCTGGTATCTGCTGAAACGGTGAATAAATTTTTCGCTTTGGCACAGGCTCAGAGTAATTACGATATGGCCCGGTTCAATTACAATAATGCGGATACTCTGTATAAATTCGGTAAAGGCAGGTATGAGATCGGACGGATCACAGAAAACGAACTTTTACAGTTGGAGATCAATCGGTTGAACGAATCGACCAACGTGATGGATGCTTCCATTGAAATGGACAACTGCCGTCAGGCTTTGTGTGTGTATTTGGGTCTGGATAAAAATGTTATTCTGAAAGTCCGGGTAAATGTCGAAGTTCCCCGGGTCCGGGTGAATCCGGAGCAAGCCTACGAATTATTCAACCGTAATAGTCCCGATATAGATGATCTCGAACGGCAATTATTAGAAAGTAAGAGTGGTGTGGCACAGGCCAGGGCGAATGCCGGATTGAAGGCCGATCTGTATGTGCAGTGCGGATTGTCACAGACGGGGACCACTTTTAACCAGGCCTATACAAATCCCAACGATCAGCAACAGGTTCGTGTCGGGATTTCCTTACCGATCCTCGACTGGGGCCGTGGACGCGGACGGGTGAAAGTGGCGAAATCCAGGGAAGAAATGGTGAAAATACAGGTGGAACAACAACGGAACAACCTGGAAATGAATGTCCGTAAATTGGTATTACAATTCAACTTGCAGGCCGAACGGGTACAGATTGCTATGAAAACCGACCAGACAGCCCGCCGCCGTCATGAGGTGGCCCGTAAACTGTACTTACTGGGAAAATCCACTATTCTCGACTTGAATGCATCGGTCACCGAGAAAGACACTGCCAGCCGTAATTTCCTTTATGCTTTGAGTAATTACTGGAATTTGTATTATATGCTCCGGAGTATGACGCTCTATGACTTTGCCCGCCATTCGGAGATCAGTGTAGATTATAAAAAACTTGAAAATTAAATAGTATGGACCGGATTCTTGAAAAAAAACCTTTTATCATCCGCTATCGGAACTATCTGATTGCCGGTGTCGTTTTTCTCGCCTTTTTGATTTACGTGGTCGTAAATTCGATGGGAGGACGCAAGCTTCGTACAGAGGCCGATAAACTGTCGGTCGAAACGGTGAGACAAGATAAATTCCTGGAGTATGTGGATGCCGAAGGGATTGTACAACCGATCCTGACGTTGAAAGTAAATACCCGTGAAGGGGGAAGTGTCGATAAGATCATCGGCGAAGAAGGGGTGATGCTGGAAAAAGGAGATACTATCCTGATACTGACCAATCCGGAACTGATCCGTTCTATCGACGACCAAAGGGATGATTTGGATAAACAAATTACTGCATTCCGCGAGAAAGCGATCGAGATGGAACAAAAAAGCCTGAATTTGAAACAACAGGTATTACAGGCCGCTTATGAATTGGAGCGCCTCGAAAAAAGCTATGTTTTGGATCAGGAAGAATATAAGATGGGAGTGAAAAGCAAGGCGCAGCTCGAAGTTGCCCGGGATGAGTACGAATATAAAAAGAAAAGTACGGCTTTACAACTCGAGGGATTACAGCACGATTCTACCGTGACGGTGATCCGGAAAGAATTGATGCAAGGCGATCTCGAACGCGAAAAGAAAAAATTTGCCCGGGCCTGTGAACGTCTGGATAAATTGGTGGTCAGAGCTCCCGTGAAGGGACAACTGAGCTTTGTCAAAGTGACCCCGGGACAACAGGTAGGCCCGAATGAAAGCATTGCCGAGATCAAAGTGCTCGACCAGTTTAAAATCCACACTTCTCTAAGCGAATATTACATCGACCGGATTACTACCGGACTACCCGCCACCGTCAATTATCAGGATGAAAAATATCCGCTGAAAATTACCCGGGTGGTTCCTGAGGTGAAGGATCGTACCTTTGATGTCGATTTGGTATTTTGTGAAAAGATGCCCGATAATGTACGCATCGGGAAAAGCTACCGGATACAGGTCGAACTGGGACAGCCCGAAGATGCCGTCGTTATTCCGAAAGGCAATTTCTTCCAGTATACGGGAGGACAATGGATCTACAAATTGGACGAATCCGGTAACAGAGCGGTGAAAGTACCCATTACGGTAGGCCGGCAGAATCCGCGTCAATATGAGATTATCGAAGGATTGAAAGCAGGGGATCGGGTGATCACCTCAGGTTACGATACTTTTGGAGATGCCGAAGAATTGATTCTCAAATGATAAAAGAGCAGGCAGGCATGTTGAGACAGGATTTGTAGATCGTCTGGCGGTGGCTCTGCAAATGGACAGGGCTGTCGGTAGCGATCCTGCAAGGGCCCTGAAAGAAGGAAAGTAGAAATTACAGAAAATTGAATAAAGAGATGAGTTGTCATGGACTGAAAATGGCATACCGGAATTTATTGAAGTACAAGTTACAATCGGTGATTTGTGTACTCGGGTTAGCCGGAGGATTATCCTGCTTTACGGTATGTAATTATATGTTGAGGAAAGAGTTGGCCTGGAATAAACAGTTACCCCATTACGGGGAGACTTATAAATTGGTCACTATCCGGGAAAATGGGGAGGTCGACGGGTTGGTCAGCCTGGATCTGGCTGAACAGTTGAAACAGGAGTTTCCTGAGATTGAAAAATCGGTATATTATGTCGGTATGTCCGGGGTCAGCGATAAATTATGTGTCGTCGGGCAGGAAAATGGGAAACAGACAGCTGCGAAGGCTTTCTTTGTGCTGACGGATAGTTCTTTTTTCGATTTTTATGATTTTCGGCTGACGGCGGGGAATGGGGAGAAATTGAAAAAGCAACCCGATGTTTTGATACTGACATCCGAAGGGGCCGATAAAATTTTCGGTACTTCGGAAGCGGTCGGAAAGAGTTTTACAGAAGTAAATGATTTTAAGAATACTGAGCGTTCCTGGACCGTGGCGGCGATGATGGAAAATTTTCCGCATCGTACGGATTTTCAGTATGGGGACGGGGTGATCCTGAATTCCGATGTATTGCGTCAGGCCCGATACAGGGATTATGTTTTCGTATACTATCGCTTGCGGGAGGGGACTTCCTATGAATTGCTGAACCGTAAAATCGGCGTTTATATGGAGAAACATCCGGAGTGGAGGGGAAATACACCTTTGACTGTGAAAGTTTATCCTTACAAAGACTATAAGAAACTGACCGGGAAGCCTCTATTGAGTAAGGCGGGATTGGTATTTTCCGGAATCGGGTTGCTGGTCTTGCTGACAGCGCTGTTCAATTACCTGTTGTTTTCGGCCGGCAGGATGTTCAACCGCAGGAAAGAACTGGGTATCCGGGAACTCCACGGAGCGACATCAGGGAGGCTGCTTCAGCTGTTTATGGTCGAAATAACCCTGACTTTGCTCATCACCGGAGTGATAGCGGCGGCCATGCTGGAACTGATTTCGATGTATTTTGCCGGGGAATGGACCTATTATATGAATTTTTCCGAGGGTGGGAGTTGGGTGATTAAAATGGGAGGTGATTTAGCCGAATACCTGATCGGAGTGTGGCTGTTGATGTTGGTTGTCGGATACGGAATTATCCGGCAGGTACGGCAAGCGACTATGTTACGTAATTTACAAGGAGGAGGGATTGCTTACCGTGCCCGTATGCAGACAGTGCTATTGGGAATCCAGCTGGTCATTTGTATGTTCCTGATCGGTCTCTCCTGGTTTATGCAGAATCAGCAAAAAGCCTTGGAAAGCCAGATGGCCGGGGGGATGACCCGGGCGGAGATGGAGCGCATTTATGCCTTTAATCTGAATGGTGAGAGTCTCGAGCCGATCCGGAAACAAATGCGCGATATGCTGGCGGCGAATCCCTATGCCGAAGAATGGTGCCGGAGTGGTACCGGATTACTCGCTCCCTGGATGATATACCCGAAAAGTTATCGGATAGAAGGTGTGGAGGAAGAGAAAGAAGTGACGTTGAACTATAATTGTGTCGACCCGAACTATACCGATTTTATCCATGCGAAAATGGAGGAAGGGCGTTTTTTCAAGACCGGTGAACCTTATGTGATGGTCGTTAACCGGGCATTTGCCGATTGGCTGGGTGAAAATCCGATCGGAAAGTCTGTGACTATCGATGGGATGATGGGAGTGATTACTTACCGGATTATCGGTATCATGGAGAATCTTTTACCACCAGGAAACGAACCCCGGATCATACCGGGAATTTATCTGCCTTTCCCGGAAGGTTATATCAACGAAACGCTTTATGTGAAATTCAGGCCGGGATATGTTCAGCAAGGGATACAGCCATTGAAAGATAAAGTGCAAGCTCAGTTGAGTTCGTTTACCCCTCTATATATTGAAAATCTTTGGGTAGATATGGAAGGTTATTTAAGTAAGGTGATCGAACTCGGCAGTATGATCTTTTGGCTGGCTGTTTTTTGTATACTGATCAGTGCTTTGGGTGTGTATTCGGCAATGATGCTGGCCGTGGAAAAACGAAGCCGGGAGATGGCTATCCGTAAAATCAACGGAGCTACTTTGACGGATATTGCCGGAATCTTTTATCTGCATTATCTGAAACTCTTGATCTTTGCCGCCTGTATCGCTTTTCCGCTGATATACGGGACGATGCACCGGTGGCTGGAAGAATATAGCCACCGGATCACGTTGAGACCGGATGTGTTTGCTGCGATTTTTATTCTGATGATGATCATTATGCTGTTGACAATCGGGTCTCAATTGCTGAAAATCATCCGGGTGAATCCGACCGAGGTATTGAAAAACGATTGAAGATATTATTTTTTGTGATTGGTATGAAATTATGATTCGACACATTTTGATTGTTGCCTGGCGCAATATCTGTAAATATAAAGTATCGGCCGGAATTGCGGTAGTCGGTCTGGCGATGGGATTACTCTGTTTTGTATTGTGTAATTTTTGTGCCCGTTTGTTCTTTTCGATAGATAAGGTCTTCCCTAACTATGACCGGATGGCGGAGATACAGATCAAGGTAGGAGAAGGCGGGGAGTTGCAGGATTATTTTGCCGGGACACCGCCGACTTTGGCCGGGGATATGGAAACGGCTTTTCCGGGACAGATCGAGTGTTGTACGGCAGTATCCTATGGGGGACAAATGAATGTAACCTTCGAACGCGGAGAGAAAAAACCTTTGGTCTGTATGCTTTATACGATCGAGGTCGACAGCAACTTTCAGAAGGTTTTCTCGGTGCAACTGACCGAAGGAAATTGGAGGCAGTTGTTCCGGCAAAAGAATGCTGTAGTATTGAGCCGGTCTGCTGCACGTCGGATTTTTGGAAAACAAAATCCGGTCGGTAAGGTATTCCATCCGAATAAATTGACAAGAAGGTCCGAAAGAAATTATACTCCGGAAGAATTGGCCGCTATCGATTATGTGGTGTCGGGAGTGATGGAGGATTTGCCGGTGAATGCCAGTTATAGTCTCCTGAATCGGATTGATGCCCTGTTGATTAACGATCAGCAGGGCCGATTTGCCGGGTATGTACCGGGTCTGGGTACGAATAAACCCTGATAATCGCTTGATTATCAGGGTTTTCTACTTTCATAGGGCGTACTAAATGTGTACTGAATGACGAATACAAAGAAAAGGTGTACTTTTATAGTTTTTCTCCCTGCGTCTTTATGATTTCTTAACTATTACCTTGTCTTTTCTTCCTTATTATTGCCGATGTTTTCGGGAAAAGTGAGATTCTTACCTTA
>OAZZ01000906.1_pt1 | contig 13840 bp, 10 predicted proteins | sample 1495051 | NCBI WGS metagenome assembly OAZZ01 (sample SAMEA2579977, study PRJEB22360) | human gut metagenome
ATCCATCGCCGACGTGGCCGAGGACCGCGTGCATAACATACTGACCTCGTTGAGCCGCAAATCCGACTCGGAGTCCGTGGTCATGGTCACGCACGGCGACTTCATGCTCGCCCTGATGCTCACCATCGAGGATCTGGCCGACGAGGAGTTCCTGCATCGCGCCGATTCGGACGACTGGAAGATCACCAACTGCACGTGCCTGCATTACACGCGCCGAGATCCCGAAACCGGTCGCACGTCCAAGCGTGTGCGTTGGGAGCAGACCGCCCGGCCCGTGCTTGATGAGGCGAGCGGACGCTGGGAGGTCAAAGTGGAGCCGTGGCGCGAATTCAAGCGCCCGTACCTGTCCAACGGCGATCTGGTCGATGTGGTGCAGGCCGTCGACCCCCACCTGCTGGAGTATTACGGCAAGTGAGCGTTCCGACGGATGGACGCCGCACGATCCCCGTACGCTAGAATGACGCGTGGCGCGGCCGGTCTTGTGTGCCGCACCACCAAGCAAGAGCGAGGAAAGTGAGCAATGTCCATGTCCAATATCTTCCAATGGCGGCTGCATGGCAACGGTAAGACGCTGGCGCCCGGCGAGGTCGTCGAGCCCGATGAACGTCTGACTTGGGTGCGCACCGCCGGTATCGGCGCACAGCACGTCATCGCCATGTTCGGTGCCACCTTTCTGGTGCCGATTCTGACGGGCTTCGACCCGTCCACCACCCTGTTTTTCACGGCTATGTCCACCGCACTGTTCCTGCTCATCAACCGGAACGTGCTGCCAAGCTACTTGGGGTCGTCCTTCGGCTTCATCGCCCCGATCACGGCGGTCACCGCCGCCAACAAGGGCATTGCGGTCGCCAGCTTCGGCATCATGGTCACCGGTATTCTGCTGGCCCTGATTGGCGTGCTCGTGCACTACGCCGGCTCCAAATGGATCGACATCATCATGCCGCCCGTGGTCAACGGCGCGATTGTGGCCATCATCGGTTTCAATCTGGCACCTTCAGTGTGGACTAACTTCCAAGCCGCGCCGGACACCGCACTGGTTACCCTGCTGGCCGTGCTGCTCGTGGCCGTGCTGTTCAAGGGCTTGCTGGGTCGCCTCAACATTTTGGTCGGCGTAATTATCGGCTATGTATATGCCTGCATCCGTGGCCAGGTCGACTTCTCCGCCATCGGTGACGCCGCATGGATCGGCTTCCCGAAGTTCCACCTGCCGCAGGCCGATTTTTCCATCCTTCCCATGTTCATCCCTGTTGTGCTCGTGCTTGTGGCTGAGAACGTCGGCCATGTCAAGTCCGTGGCCCAGATGACCGGCCGCGACTACGACAACCAGATCGGCACCGCCCTCATGGCCGACGGCCTGGGCACCACGCTCGCCGGACTGGGCGGCGGCTCCGGCACCACGACCTACGGCGAGAACATCGGCGTGATGGCTGCCACCAAGGTGTACTCCACCGCCGCCTACTGGTGTGCAGCCGCCTTCGCCCTGATCCTGAGCCTGTGCCCGAAGTTCGGCGCCGTGATCAACACGATCCCCGCCGGAGTGCTCGGCGGCGTGACTACGCTGCTGTACGGCATGATCGGCATGATCGGCATCCGCATCTGGGTTGAGAACAAGGTCAACTTCGACAAGCCGCTGAACATCATGGTGGCAGCCATCACCATGATTATTGCCATTGGCCAATTCGCGTTCACTGTTGGTGGCATTTCCTTCAACGGCATTGCCATTGGCACGATCGTGATTCTTGTGGCCTACCACGGTCTGAAGGCCATTGGCAAGGCAACCGGCACTATTGCCAAAGACGATCCGGATATTTTGTAGTGTGTTTTAGTGCTACTGGGCCGTATTGTGGCTCAGCCTTTTTGCACAATGGCTCCTACCTTCACGGGTAGGGGCCATTTGCGTGTTCCATGGAGCGGTGCTCGCCTTACATGGTGGTAGAACCCATGGGGCGGTAATTGGCCCATGGGGCGGCAAACATCCCATGGGGCGGTAAAACCCTCATGGGGCGGTAGGTGAAAATGGCTTTATTCTGCGGTTTCACAATTTCTTCAAACCGCCTCATGGGCAAGTTACCGCCCCATGGGCCAATTACCGCCCCATGGGGTCATAAGTAAAGAGTGGGATGACAGCGTGGCGAGCACCAAGCAAAGTAGGGGGCTTACGCTAAGCTCGGAAAGCTTGCGTAATTTGTGTAACCTTTGACATGAAAGGCCACTGTGCCCCGTAATAATTTCGATGATCGTGACGATTCCGCTGATTTCCAGATGAACGACAGCGCGGAATCCCGCCCCCTTACCTTTGGCGAACTTGGCGTACCCGGACCGCTGGTGCGCGTGCTTGCGGCAGATGACAAGAAGACCGCATTCCCCATTCAGGCCGACACCCTGCCCGATTCACTGGCCGGCCGCGACATTCTCGGCCGAGGACGCACCGGCTCCGGCAAAACCCTCGCCTTCTCCATTCCGCTGGTCACCCGGCTTGGCTCCTATGATTCGCTTGGCGAAATCGCGATGGAGGAGTTCCGCAACGAAGTCAAGCGCCGCAAGAAGGCCAGCCTGGAAGAGCGCCGCGCCGACGACTTCCTGCCGCACCCGCGCGGCCTGGTGCTGGCCCCCACCCGCGAGCTCGCGAACCAGATCAACGACGTGCTGATGCCGCTGGCCCACACGTTTGGCATGAACACCACCACGGTGTACGGTGGCGTCAAGTACATCCACCAGATCCGCGATCTGAAGGCCGGCGCCGATATCGTGGTCGCTTGCCCGGGCCGCCTTGAGGACCTGCTGCGCCAGCAGGCGCTCACGCTCTCGTCCGTCGAAGTCGTGGTCATCGATGAGGCCGATGAAATGGCCGATATGGGCTTCCTGCCGCCGGTCAAGCGACTGCTTGAGCAGATTTCGCCCGACGCCCAGCACATGCTGTTCTCCGCCACGCTCGATCACGGCGTGGATGAAGTGGTGAACACCTTCCTGCATGATCCCAAGGTGCACGAGGTCGATTCGGCCACCACCGAACCTGACCTGATGACCCACCACTTGTTCGAGACCACGCGCGGCGACAAGCACGAACTCGTGCGTACACTCGCCTCGGGCGAAGGCCGCCGCATCCTGTTCACCCGCACCAAGTTCCAGGCCAAGAAGCTCGCCAAGAATCTGACGCAGAACGGCATTCCGGCCGCCGAGCTGCACGGCAACCTGAACCAGAACCAGCGCGATCGCAACCTCGCCGCATTTGATTCCGGCGATGTGCGCGTCATGGTGGCCACTGACGTGGCCGCCCGTGGCATAGACGTCGGCGGCGTGGAGCTCGTGGTGCAGGTCGAGCCGCCGGCCGACCCGAAGTCCTTTGTACACCGCTCCGGTCGTACCGCCCGCGCCGGCAAGGCGGGCGACGTGGTCACCCTCGTGCTGCCCGAACAGCGCCGCGAGACACGCCGCTTGCTGAACCAGGCCGGCATCAAGACCAAGATGATTGAAGTGACCCACGATTCGCCCGAAGTGCTTGAGCTTGTGGGCGACCGCGCCGAGCGCGTGGATGGCTGGAGCCTCGACAAGTCGCAGCCCGTGGGCAACCCGCGCAAGGGCAAGAACAAGGGTGCCAAGAACGCGGCGGGCGACGAGTCCGGCCGCGGCGGCAATCGCAATCGCAATCGCGACGAGCAGAACGTTGCCGAGACCGAATTCCAGCACGAGAACGAAGGTGGCGAGTTTGTGGCCGAAGGCGAGCCGCAGCGCAAGCACGGCGACAAGGCCAGCAAGAAGGCCGTGAAGAAGAACCGCAACCGTGCGGAACGCCGCGCCGGCATGAGCAACCCCGAGGCCGAGCGCCGCGACTATCTGTTCGAGCATGGCGATGACCGCCGTAAGGGCGGCCGTCGCGACGGATACGGCAAGGACCGTTACAGCGAGCGTCAGGACGATGGCCGCAACGAGTACGGCAAGAACCGGTACGACGATCGTCGTGGCGGCAAGTTCGAAGGCCGTGATTCTGGTCGCAGCCGTCGCAATGATCGGTACGGCAAGGGCGGAAAATTCGACAAGCGCGACGGGGCCGAATACGGCCGCAACGATGATTTCAGCGGCCGTAAGCATGGATCAAGCCGTCGCTTCGATCGTACTGATCCCCGCGATTTCGAGCGTCCGCGTAAGCCGCGCCGCAATGAGCGCAGCCACGAGGACTACGGCTTCTCCTATGACGAGCGTTCCCATGACGGCCGCAGGCAGTCCATGCGCAACACCCGTCAGGGCGAAGGCGGCAAGCGCATCCATCGCAAGAACGAGAACCGCATCGTACGCGACGAGCGTTCAGAAGGTGCCAAGCGTCACGAACGCCGCATGATCGCCAAATACGGCAACACGGAAGGCCCGAACCGCCGCCATTCCAAGAAGAATCGCAATAATGCGCCATTCCGTATGAAGTCTGGACGCCGTTAGTCCGACAGCGCGTATGAATCAGGCCCGACGACCTTTGATGGTCGTCGGGCCTGATCGTGTTGTAGACCGGTGTTTGCGATGCGGATGCCTGTTCCCGACATGATGTGTATCAATGTTCCATAAGTATGATATATTGATATACAACTTGATGGGAGCCACGCTGCCATCCATCATCGGGTTGTTCGACGGATCGCCTATGCGTGGGCTGGCCGTCGGACTGCGGGTCGGCACATCCGGGGTGGGCATAGCGCTCGGCCCGGTCATCGGCGGCATCCTGCTGCAACGGTTCGCATGGGATAGCGTGTTCTGGGTGTGCGCCGTCATCGGCATGTTGGCCATTTGCGCCGCCTTCCTGTGCCCGTTCGGTTTCATCTTCCTCACAACCCAATGGTTCCAGGCGCTGCGTGGGTGTTCGGCGCTCGAGACGGCGATTGCCACACTGCCGTTCGCGGTCGTCATGGCCGCAGGTATCGCCCTCGTCCAGGGTCCCGCCACCGACACACTGATGACGGCCGTGCCGGTCGGCGAGGAAGGCATGGGCAGTGCCGTCAACGACACGATCCGCGAACTCGGTGGCACGCTCGGCGTCGGCATCATGGGGTCGCTGCAGGCCGGTGCGTACACCACCGGCCTGACGGACGCGCTGCGAGGATCCCACCTGCCCCAGGACATCCTTGGCGCATCCAAGGAATCCGTGATGGCTGCCGAATCCATTTCCGGCTCCCTGCCGGGCACCCCGCGCAGATTGCTGGATGACTCGGTCGCATCCGCGACGATGACCCTCACCTGATTGCATCCTCCATCTGGGTGTCCATACACGGGTTCATCCAATTCGAACTGCGTTCCGCACAACCCCGCACACGAGGCCGCGAACGGGTCGACCGGTCGTACGGGTACCTGCTCGACCTGCTGATCCGAGGCATTCGGCGGTAAATGGTGAGCTCCCTCTGATGAGGTAGCTCAGTATTGATACGCTGTACTGCCGTCGGCGTTGCGGATGGTGAAAGTGGGGGATTGCTCGATGTTGAGGTCCACGGTCAGGGAATGCTGGGCGTCGGCGCTCGTCGAACGATAGACGAAGTGCTTGTTTTCCAGCTTCACGGCCTCGGTACGCGCATCCATCAGCCATGGGTTGCGACGGCGCAGCGCGATCAGCGCCTGATGCAGCCGGTATGTCGGCTCTCCCAGCGTGGACAGTTCGGCAGGGGAGTCGGGGAACTTCGGACGTACGTCGTCATCGCCGCCGAAACGCTCCTGCTTGACGCCCACATAGCCCTGCTCGTCGCCGTAATAGATGCTTGGCACGCCGCCGACCGTCATGAGCACCGCCAATGCCAACGCCGCCTTGGCCGGGCCAATCTGCGATGCGATACGCGTCACGTCATGGTTGCCGATGAATGTCTGCGGCACGAAGGAATCCAGGAACGCGTTGTGCCGCTTGAGATTCCAATCCAGCTCGAAGAAGTTCTCCGTCTCCAGCGCATGCTGGATCGACTTCCATAGCTCGTATTGCGTGATCGAATCCATCGTGGATTCCTCGATGATGCGCGGGTAATCGCCATGGATCACCTCGCCGAAAATCCATGAATACGGGTGTGCGGCTTTGACCTGCGGCAACACGCGCGCCCAGAACGGGCTCGGCACGGCATACGCGGCGTCGAGGCGCCAGCCGGCGGCTCCGCGATCCAGCCAATGGCTCATCACATGGACCACATAGTCAACGGTCTCGTCAGCCGAATGGTCCAGCGCCACCAGATCCCTGTGCCCCTCGAACACATCCAAAGCGGGTTCGTCATTATCACCGACATGCGCGCGGACCAGACCATGCCACGGGTTGTCGGCCGGATTCAAGCGTCCGGCGGTCTCGTCAAGCGCCGCCCGGACGGCCGGATGATCGCGGCTCACATGATTGAACACGCCATCCAGCACCACCTGCAATCCCATGTCCCGGCAGGCCGCAATCAGCTGGTCGAACGCGGCATCCCCGCCCAATCGCACATCGATGTGCATATGGTCGAGCGTGTCGTATCCATGCGTCGCCGACTCGAACACCGGACCCAGCAGCAGGCCGGACGCGCCTAGATCGCGCACGTACTTCAGCCAAGGGATCATCGCGTCAAGGCCGCGGCCATGGAACTGGCGCGGGCCGGCGGGCCTGATATCGGCACCGCAGAAGCCCAGCGGATACACGTGCCAGAACACCCCGTACTTCACCCAATCGGGCATTGTGCGGCTCGAATCCGTGCTTACAACCACTGTGCACCTCCTGATTGACACCGTGTCCATTTTCGCACACGCATGACCGAATCCTCGGCAGATGGCGGGAAATGTCGACGAGCATATCGAAGCAAAGTATGAGCCTGCCCCCGTTCCGTTGGTTGGTGTGCAAGGCCGTGACCCTGATCTGCGCCGGCATGGACCGCCGCCGCACCAACGGGTTCTTCACCTACGCGCAGATCGTGGGCGCGGCGGCCATGAGCTTTATGCATGGCGCGCAGGACGGCCAGAAGTTCATCGGCGTGCTGTTCCTCGGCATGGCGTTCTGCAATGGCCAACCCAGCGTGACCGGTGTGATGATTCTGGTCTGGCTCATGATCCTGTGCAGCACCATCATGGGCGTGGGCGCGGTACGCCGCCTCTCCGCCATCAACTTCGGCGTGGTGCGCGACATGATGCTCACCTGGGTGTTCACCTTCCCCGGTTGCGGTCTCATCAGCTTCGTAATGGCCAAACTGTTCATGGTCGTGTTCTAGAAAGGAATCCACCCATCATGGCGAGACAAAAAGACACGTTCTACTTCGACGGATTCCGCCGCAGCGCGGACTACGCATGCCAGGCCGCGAAGCTGCTGTCCGAGGTCATGCACGACTTCAATCCGGGCCAGCTGCGCGAACGCATGGACAGCATGCACGCGATTGAGAAGTCAGCGGACGAGGTGCGCCACGACATGATGGACGAACTGGTGACCGCGTTCATCACGCCGTTCGACCGCGAGGACATCGACGAGCTCGGCCACGTGCTCGACGACGTGACCGACAGCATCGAAGGCGTGCTCAACCGCATGTACTACGACAACGTGACCGACATGCGCGACGACGCGGTCCAGATGTCGGATATGGTGGTGCGCGCCACGGAAAGCATCTGCGAGCTGGTCAACGAACTGCCGCGATTCCGGCATTCCAAGACGTTGCGCGAACTGGTGTTCGCCATCAACACGATCGAAACGGACGCCGACCACCTGTTCATCGAGTCGATGCGCACGCTGCACACCACCTGCACCGATCCGCTGCAGGTGTTCGCCTGGCATGACGTCTACCGTCACCTCGAACAGTGCTCCGACGACTGCGAGCGCGTGGCCAACACCATCGACAGTATCGTCATGAAAAACAGCTGAGGTTGGTTTTTCACAACCTCCCTCTGATGAGCCGAGCCGTGAAGAAAACGCCGGAGGCGTTTTTAGGCGAGGGTGAGTGACAACGAGCGAATAAGAGGTCAGCTGCAAGCTGTCCTGAATCGCGTTCGAGGTGGCATCGCGAAGCGATGTCGGAGGGAGAGGCCTACTTGACCAAAAGCCCCCTCACCTATGGGCGTTGAGCCAGAGGATGGCGAGTTGGGTGCGATTGGTCAGGCCGAGCTTGTCCAGTATCGCGCTGATGCGATTGCGGACCGTGCCTTCGCTCAGGAACAGTCTGGCGGCGATGTCGCGGTTATCGAGGCCCTCGGCGACCAGCGCGGTGATCTCACGTTCGCGCTCGCCAAGCAGGCCCTCGATGGAATCGGCGGTATCTCTGGAATCGTCGGAATCGGCAGGATCCGGAGTTCGTTCGGTGAGCTTGCCGAGCACTTCCGCGCCGAGCACCACCTGACCGGCCATCACCGCCTGCAGCGCGGGCCCGACCGCCGCCACATCCTGTTTGATGAGATAGCCCTTGGCGCCAAGTCCCATCGCCTGCGCGATATACGACTGGTCCGCAAACGTGGTCAGGAACAGTATGCGCGCGGCCGGGTCCGTGGCCAGAATCTCGCGCGCGGCATCCAAACCGCTGGTGCCGGGCATCTGAATATCGATCAGCAGCACGTCCGGTCGGCTCGCCGGTGTCTCGAAATAACGGCGCACGGCGGCGTCTCCGTCATTTGCCATCCATAGCACCTCGGCCGTGCCGGTGGCCGTCAGAATCGTCTCCAACGACTGGCAGACGATCGGATCATCATCCACGATTGCGATTCTCATCAATCCCTCGATTCCATGGTCCAACGCTTCTTCGGCACGGATACGAACACACGCCAGCCGTCCTCATACGGCCCGCAGACCGCGGTGCCGCCAAGGGCGCGCACGCGCGATTCGATATCCGCCAAACCCATGCCGCGCATCAGCTCATCGGCCGAACCACGCATATCGGCAACGCCGTCGGCGGCGAGTCGCGAGCCGACGTGCGTGGCGCGCATCGCACGCGGGCGGGCAGCGGCCGTCCGGGACCCATCGGACTCGGACACGGCCGGCCCCGGATCCTGAATGACCAACTGCCAGAACGCGGGGAAGTCACGCAACGTCACGCTCGCCTCGCGCGCCGCGCTGTGATGCACCACGTTCGACAATGCCTCGCGAATCACGGTCGCGAAACAGCGCGAGACCGGCGCAGGCGCCTTGGCGATATCGTTGGCCAGCGTCACGGCGAAACCGGGGAAGATGCCGTCGAACGACGTGACGGCATCATCGATCTGCGCGGCGAAATCAGTGCCATCATCCTCAAGATCATGCACCGAACGGCGCACCATCGTCATCGCATCATCCAACGTCGCACCCAACGTGGCGAACCCTTGCGCAGCGACCGTATCGTTCGTCGCCTTGGCCACCGTTTTGCCGGCCTGCGCCTGCATGATCGCGCGGGTCAGCAGATGGCCCACATTGTCGTGGATCTCCCGGGCGATACGCGTGCGCTCGCCGAGGGTCGCCATGCGAATCGACTGGGCGCGTTCCTCATCGATGTCGGCGATGCGCGAACGAGTGGCCCGCGAGGATTCGCGCGCCCTGTCCTGCGCGTGCAGCAACGCGCGCCGCGCCTCGTCCGAGGAGGCGCGGGCCCGGCCCAGAACGAATCCAAGCAGGGCGACCAGCGTCATCACCAGCGTCTGGAGACGGTCGGTGCCACGGGCGAACCAGAGCGCGATCAGCGGCAACACCCATATCCAGCGCGCGGCGGCCGAAAGCCACGGGGCCGAACGCATTGCATCGGCAAGGGAACGGCGAGAGGCCGCGGTCTGCGAGACACTGGGGGAGCGGCCACTTGCCGCAGTCCGTGCCCCAGCCCGGGCTCCGGTCGAGGCGAGGGCCGGCAGCCGTGCAGTATCGTAGGCGATGAGCGGCATGAACGCGCACCATGAAGGCACCGCCACGGCGATGACGAGATACGCCGTACACAAGACCCAAGACCATTGCGCGGGACGCAGCCATTCCACCAATCCGGCGACGGAAACGGCCAACAGCAGGCCGGCGATGAACACGCCATCGGACCGTAGCCCGACAAGCCAGGCCAAAGCCAGGCCCAACACGAGTAGCAAGCCCATCTCGGCCAACACGCGCATGGCACCTCCCCGGCTCGACGCTCTTCCACCACCAGTCTAGCGGTGTGCGGAACACGACGAACTTGACGGGCGTGCGGAATTACCCGCATGACGGTCCAAGACAACGGGCTTACACTTCCCGAATAGATGAGGCACAAGCGTCGGATGTCGTCGACACAACCGTAAAGGGATGATACCGATGATTACGCAAAGCCACAGGGCGTCCAACTATTCGATGGACGAGATCAGCCTGATGCCGGTCGATAAGGTGTACAAGGCCATGCAGACCGACGCCGAAGGACTGTAATGACAAATGTCACGCCTGTACGGCCAAGTCGTGACGTTTGCCTGTGGCGGCGTCCGGCCCCTTCTTGGGATGATGGAATCGCCAAGGAAGGGAGTGACTATGACAACCGACAACAGAGCTTCCGAACACGACTCGACAACCAACCCGGCTCTGGCCGTGCACGTCAGCCAACTGGTCAAACGCTACGGCGACATGGTGGCGCTCGACTATTTTGACCTTGACGTGAACCAGGGCGAGATTTTCGGGCTGCTTGGACCGAACGGGTCCGGCAAAACCACCGCGATCAACTGCATCCTCGCGCTGCTCACCTACGATTCGGGCACGATTCGCGTGTTCGGCCAGCCGATGACGCCGACCTCCTACGCGCTGAAACGTCGTATCGGCATCGTGCCGCAGAACGTGGCCGTGTTCAACGAACTGACCGTCACCGAAAACATCGACTACTTCTGCTCGCTGTACGTGCCGAAGAAAACCGACCGCGCGCCGCTGGTCGAGGAGTCCATCGAATTCGTCGGACTCCAGGACTTCCGCAAGTTCCGGCCCGGCAAACTGTCCGGCGGTCTGCTGCGACGCCTGAACATCGCCTGCGGCATCGCGCACAAGCCTAACCTGATCTTCTTCGACGAACCCACGGTCGCCGTCGACCCGCAAAGCCGCAATTCGATTCTGGAAGGCATCCAGCGGCTCAACCAGGCCGGCGCCACGGTGATCTACACCAGCCACTACATGGAGGAGGTCGAACAGATCTGCGACCGCATCCTCATCATGGACCACGGCCGGCACCTGGCGCTCGGAACCGCCGACGAGCTCAAGAACATGATCGACACGGGCGAGCGCATCACCATCGAAACGCTCGATCTGGCGGATTCGGCGATGGCCGAGGTCCGTGCGCTGCCGTGCGTGATCGAAGCCACCTACGACGGCAAGGAACTCGACGTGCGATGCCGTCGCGGCGAACACAACCTGACCGACGTGCTCGACGCGGTGAAACGCTCCGGCGCCAACATCGGCCACCTGACCAGTCGCCCGCCCACCCTCAACGACGTGTTCCTCGAACTCACCGGCAAAGCACTGAGGGACTGACCATGCTCCCCTCAGTCGGCAAGCAAATAACTTGGCTCCCCTCTCCGAGGGGAGCTGTCACCAAAGGTGACTGAGGGGAGTTCCTGAGTAAGGAGACATCATGTGGACCACATTTCTGGTCGCATTGAAAGCGAACTTGCGTAACCGGTCGGCGTTGTTCTGGATGACCGTGTTCCCGATTGTGCTGGCGACCATGTTCAACGGACTGTTCGGCGGGCTGGCCGAAGCATACGAACTCAAGCCGGTGCCGATGGCCGTCATCGAAGACACCCGTTGGCAGCAGGCGGACGGTGCCCGCACCTTCGTAGACGCGCTGGCCGGGGAAACGGAATCGGCCTCAGACGACACGACCTACGCCGAAATCGACCAAAAGCTGCTGACCATCACCACAGTCGACACCGTGAAGGAGGCCGAACAACGGCTCGCCGACGGCACTGCCAACGGCTATCTGACCGCCGACAATAACGGCCGATTGGCGATGACCGTGAGCCGGGAAACCGCCGTCACAGCCAAGGACTCCACGCAAAACAGCGGACTGGACATTAGCCTCGCGGCCCTGCGCAGCGTCATCGACCTGTACAACCGCACCGACGCCGTTACCCGGCAGACCATCGCCGACAATCCACAGGCCGCGCTCAGCCGGAACTTCTGGAACAGCGTCGGGCAGAACGTCGACATGACCCATGAGACGACGCTCACGCATTTCCAGCCTGACGAGATCGCCCGATACTATTACGCGCTGCTGGCCATGTCCTGCATGATGGCCATGGGATACTCCATCAGCACAGTCGCCGCCGCACAGGCGAACCTGTCCGCGCTGGGCATACGGCGGACCGTAGCGCCGCTGAGCCGGGCCAAACAGCTCGTCGCGGGCTTCCTCTCCTGCTGGCTGTGCTCGTCGGTCGCCCTGTCCATCGCATTGGCCTATATCCGGCTCGCCTGCAACGTCTCGCTCGGCGGACGCGAACCGGCGGCGATCCTCGCGGTCATCATCGCCTCGTTCATGACCAGCTCAGCAGGCACCCTGCTCGGTGCGGTGCCGAAGCTCTCGTACAACACGAAATACGGGCTGTCGACCGGCATCTCCTGCACGCTGTCGCTGTTCACCGGACTGTACGGCGGGTTTGCCATGCAGATCAGCGACTGGATAGCCCGCAACGCGCCCATACTCGGCACCATCAACCCCGCACAGCAGGTGACGAACCTGTTCTACGACATCCTGTACTACGACAGCTACCGGCCGTTCATCACCACCTGCATCATTCTGCTGGCGATGAGCGCGGTATTCCTCTTGGCCGGCATCGCAATGCTGAGGAGGCAACGTTATGAACACCTGTAAAGCCACGCTGCGCGTGCTGTTCGCGCACTGGGTCTACCTGATGATCTACCTCGTATTCATAGGCATCCTGATGATGTCCATCAGCTGGGCGATGCTGACCTCCGCATCCGGCTCCATGTCCGCGGTGCTCGAATCGACCAAGACGCGCGTCGCCATCATCGACCGCGACTCCGACCGGGGTGATATCGCCACGTCGATGCGCGCCTACCTGCGCGATTCCAGCGAACTGGTGGACCTCGACGACACCAGCGAAACGCTGCAACAGGCCGTCGCCTCGAACTGGGTGGACCTGATCGTCATCATTCCCGACGGATTCGCTGACGATTATGTCGCCGCGGCGGCGGACGGCGACAATCCGCCGAACGTGGACACGGTTACCAGCTACGCATCCGGCTCCGGGTCGATGGCGCGGATGAACGTCGGCGGGTTCCTCTCGCTCACCCGCACCGCACTGATCGGCGCGCAGACGAGGGTCGACCAGGCGGCGCTCGCCGGCATGATGAACGCTACAGGAGGGGCCGCCGGTTTTGATGGCGCGAGTCTGGACCAAGACATGCTGGACTCGCTGCCGGAAGGGCAAGTCGACAAGCCGGATATCAAGGATCTGTCCCAGGCCGCCAAAATGGCCGCCGAATCGGCCAGCGATACAGACGTGAACCATCAGATCGCCGTGGTCGATACGCCGACCGAGGAGTCGGCAAGCGCTGCGGATACGGCGGTCAGCGGATTCGGCGGCACCATGAAAACCGCGATGTACCCGCTGTCCCTGGCGATGACCATCTGCGGATCGATGATCCTGGGCGCGTTCACCACCGGCGAGGTGCGGCGGCGTCTCACCGCCTCGCCCCGACGCATGGTCCTGATGGGAGTCCAGCGGTTGCTGACGTTGGGCGGATTCGCGCTCGTCGTATGCGTCGGCTATTTGGTGCTGTCAATCGGTCTGATGATGGCGGCGGGGCTCGATCCGTTGCACCTGAGCGTCGGGGGAGTGCTGATGACGTTCGGCGCGACCTGCGTGTACGCGCTGATGACCGTCGCCTGCGGATTCATGCTCAGCGAGTTCGGGCTCTCGGAAGAGGCTGCCAACGGATTCGCCAATATCTTCGGCCTGCTCATCA
>OAZZ01000923.1_pt1 | contig 13519 bp, 4 predicted proteins | sample 1495051 | NCBI WGS metagenome assembly OAZZ01 (sample SAMEA2579977, study PRJEB22360) | human gut metagenome
GCCAGTGTGCTGATGGATGGCATGGAACCGAACGACCGGCGTCGGATGCGGCTCGGGTCTACGCCATCCGTGACCGTTCCGGATTCCTCGGCCGGTTTGCGCATTCCTTGGACTTCCCTGATGTCGTCGGCGGTGTTCAGCGCGGAGTCGGCACCGGTCACGCTGATGTACCAATACAGCTTTTCCGTGTCGATCCTGAACGATGAGATATCGATGTACCCCTGCTTCGAAGCTGTGCTCCATGTGACGTTCCAATCACTTTCACCGGTCGGCTTGCCGCTGGTAGTGGAGAACGCGACAAGGACCGTTGCCGGCTGGCCGTAGAGGTTCACGCTGCCGCCGGACACCGTGATGCGGTTACGGTCTGTCGTGCTCCACGCCAGCGTAGGCGGTTCGATCTTCGCTGGGGTCTTGTATACAAGGCCCTTACCGTCAAATATGATGGCTTCGCTGGAGTGCCCCTTGAACGACTGCGTAGCTGATACAGTGCCGCAGGTTTCCCACGGGTTGATGCGGTAAGTTGCGGCGGCTGAATCGCCGTTGCCTCTGTACTCCTGACCGTTGGCGAAAATGGAGAGTCCGTCATGCTCGCCATTACCGCCAACTGACACGGAGCACTCGTTACCTTTGAGCGTCACCTGCAGGTTTTTCGGAGGCTGTATCTTGTACTGCGGCGTCACCTTGTTCGAGTCAGCCGAAGCTGGTTTGGCGCCGCTTTGCTGCGGGTTCACGGTCGCCTTGACACTGAGCTCCTCATACCACTGATCGCGGCTTATCGTATCGGTGAAGGTGTGGGTGCCGCAGGGGGCCGACATGGAGATTGCGCCGCTCAGTTCCACGCTGGAACATCCCGCGTTGTGCATGTTGCCGAGCGTCAACGTGGCCTTCAATGTATTGCCCTTTATTACCGATAGGCTGACCGTCGGCGCGTCCGGGTCGCCCCAGGGCGTCGCCGCGTTGCTGGCGGCACTGGGCTGGCCTTCGCCGGCACGGTTCTTTCCTTTGACGGTGGCGGTGTATGAGGTGCCATCGCCGGTGGCGCTGTTGTCGATTGGGAACACTAGGGAATTGCCGGAGGTCTCCTTGGTGACGGAACCGCCGCCCGAACCGGTCAGCGTCACCGTGTAGCTGTCCGGCTTCGTACCGACATAATCCGGAACATCCCACTTGACCGTCACACGCTGGTAGCCGGCCTCGGTGGTGACCTTCTTCGGTGGATCGGGCACCTTGTCGGGCATGGCTTTGACCGAGGTAGACGGCTTCGACCAGCCGACCTCGTTCTTCGCCTTGACGGTGAACGAGTATTCCTTGCCGTTGGTCAGCCCGGTGATCTGGCAGGTGGTGACCGCGCCGCACGACTTGCTGCCGCCGTCCCAATCGACCTCGTAGTCGGTGATCGGGCTGCCGTTGGCCGCGCCTGCGGTCCACGAGAGGTTCACCGAACCGTCAGCCGGCTGCCCGGAGACGGGGGAGAGCAGCGGCGCGCCGGGCTTGTCCACCACGGAGACGGTGATGGTGGCGGTCACCTGTCGGTCGCGCGAACGGGTGCCGTCCTGCACGGTGACGAGCACGGTGTTCGAGGATGCGCCGATATCGGTTCCGGCGGTGATGCTGATGTTGCCGTTCGAAGAGCAGTTCACGGTCAGCTTCGCCGAATCGTCGGACTTGCAGCTGACGGCGGTCAGCGACGAATCCGGGAACGGATTGTAGGCGTCGGAGAACAGGTCCACCCGTTCGGTCGAACCGGCCTTGAGCTTCACCGTCTTCGCGCCGATACGGGCAAGCGGGCGGTTCGACTGCACCACGCGGGCGGTCATGCCGGCCTTGACCGTGCCGCCCGAATAGATGATGGTCACGGGGATGCTGGCCAGCGATCCCACGGTAGCGTCCTTGGGGGCGCTGACGGTCAACTGGCCGGAGGCGCTGACGCGCGCGGTGATGCCGCCCGATTCGCTGCCGCCGGAATATGTGTACTGCTTCTCATCTTCGTATGTGCCAGCGGGGGAGTGGGTCAGCGCGGTCAGGTCGATGATCTTCGCATCCTCACCTGCCACCACGTCGATCGTGGACGACGAGAAGGTCGGCGGTGGCACTTCGCGGCCGATGACCGTGATCGGCAGGGTCAGCACTGCGGAGTTGATGATCTGCGTCTTGTCGTTGCCCTTGCCGTCCGCCGCGGTGAACGTGATCGAGGCGGGACCGCTGTAATCCTTCGGCGCGGTGAATTTCAGCGTCGTGTCGTTCACGTAGAGGTCGCCGCCATCCGATTTGGTGGCGCTGACCGATTCGGGGGACTGCACGTAAGCGGTCTTGCCGGCGCCCACACGCACATAGTCGGCGATGTTGATGGTGATGGTCTCGCGCGAGTTCACCTTCAGCGGCGGCGCCCTCGGGAGCCGCGGCGGCGGGGGGGACCATCGACTTCGGTCGAAGGGTCGGCGGGAACACGCCGTACGCGGGCACTTGGATGAACGCGGTGGAGGTGATGCCGTACGTCGTGTTCGTTACCGTGTACGGCACCGAACGGGCCTCGTCGGTCAGATCCACGGAGATGACGGTCGACTTCTCGCCGCCCTTGACCTTCGCGTGGTCGGTGGCGGACGGGTCGACGCCGACCTTCAGTTCGTTCGCGGTGCCGGACGGGTTGGCGATCCACTGCGAGACATCGACCTCGACGGTCCGCTTGTCGATGGTCGCGGCGGATGGTACGCGGTAGTCATAGGCGGTGGGCGGCTCGATGGTCGCATTCGGGTCGACGTTGACCGTCAACGTCGCGGTGTCGCTCAGGCCGGCCTTATCGGCGACCGTGTGCATGATGTAGAACGTTCCCGCCTGGTCGGGCGTGGTGAACGAGATCATGTTGTCCTTCACGCTCGCCCCGGAGATACCCTGTGACTCCAGTTTCTTCGAAACGGTCAGATCGGTGTTGTCCCCGGAAATGTCGTTGAGCGTCACCGGCACCGTGGCCGCCGTGTGCGGGCGCAGCGTGATCTCGTCGTCCCGCGCGTACACGCCGGAGTCGGACGCGCCCTGGAACACGCCCACCCTGACCTGTGCCTGTGCGCGCTGGCCGGTCCAATCCTCCACCGCGTAGGAGAACGTGTCGGTGCCTGACGAGTCCTCGTACGCCTCGTAGATCATGTAGTTCGCGCCGACCTCGGTGATGCGTCCCAGTTGCGGGGCCTTGTTGCCCAGGCCGAGCAGCTGGTCGTCGTCGCCGTCCACGTCGATGCCGGTCAGTGTAATTGGTATGCGCACTTTCTGACCCGCGGCCACCTGCGCCTCGACGTCCTGCGGAGTGGGGGCGGCCTTGTTCTTGGCGTCCTTCTGATGCACGGTGATGGTGATTGTGCCGGAGGCCGAGTTGCCGAGATTGTCCTTGACGGTGTAGGTCACCGGGAACACGCCCGTCTGTTTGGAAGCCTGATAACGCACGGTGTCGCCGGAAACGAACACCAGTCCCTTGAACGTGTCCTTGTCGTACTGCAGCTTCTGCTGCAGCGTCACCGTGGTGCCGTCGGAATGCGAGACATGGTCGAGCACGTTCACCGACACGATGCCGTCGGTGCGCACCTGCGTGTTGACGTTCGACGCCTTGGGCGCGGAGTTGCCGGCGGTCAGTGCCGGCGGCTGCAGCACTATCGTGCCGGTGGATGAGCCGGCCGCGTTGGCGACGGTGTACGTGATCTCCACGGGCTTGGTCGGCACCTGCCGTGCGGTCAGATACACGCGCTTGTGGCTCACCAGGCCGGTCTTGATGCCCAGCGACGGGTCGGCATCGACCGACGTGACCGACAGCACGCCGCCCATCGGATCCACGTCGTTGGCGAGCGGTTCGACGATGGCGGTGTTGTTCGAACCGAGCAGCGCCACATCGTTGGCCGCGACTGGCTTTGGTGGATTTGCCCGCGGCCGGCTGCACCTCAAGACGTGCGAGGCCGGTGGACGGGATGGAGCCTTGGGTGACGGTGTAAGGCACGTAATACGTGCCCGTGGCGGTGGCCTTGAATGTGAAGGACAGGTCCGCCGCGTTCATGGTCGCGCTGGTTTTCGCGGGCGGTTCCACGGTGGACAGCTGCGCGGGCTGCGCCGATGTGCCATGCACGTACGGCTTGAGGTTGACCGTGGTCTCGGTGTTCGGTGTGGTCTGCTTGACCACGGCGTCGATGGTCGCCGGCAGCGTGTTTGCCGGGCGGATGGAGAAGTACACGAGTCCGGTGCCGGTGTTCTGCCCGTCGGAGACGGTGACCTGCACGCCCACTCGCCCCGAGGTGGCGGAACCGGTGTTGAACACGAGCTGCCCGTCTGCGCGGGTGGAGACGACGACCTGGTCGCTGTTCTGCGGGACCGCCGACACCAATGTCATCGGATCGCCGTCGGGATCCTGGAAACTGCCGAGTGCGTTCGTCGTGTACGTGGCACCCTGCTCCACGTCGTATTCGGGCGGCGTGTCGGCCTGCTTGGGAGCGTGATTGGCGGACGAGCCTGTCAGCGTGACCGTCACCTTGGCCGTCGAGGTCTGGCCGCGCCCGTCGCTGATGTCATAGGTGAACGTCACCGTGCCGGCCGAGGCCGCCGAGGCGTCCAGCTGCAGGTACCGGCCGTCGTACACCGGCGATACGGTCATATCGCCGCCCGCCGGGGCCCCGACTTTGGTGATCTGCAGCACGGAGCAGTCTGTCTGCTCGTCGTTGCGCAGCACGTCGAGGATCTGTTGTCCGCCCGCGCGGGCGCCGATCTCGTCGTCCTGCGCCTTGATCTGCCCGGATTGCGCGGAACAGGTCTTGTTGAAGTTGCGCTGGTTGTTGGCGGACTGGTCGTTCTGCTTCTGCTGGGCGGTCTGCTCGGTCTGGATGGTGTTCCACTGTATCTTGATGACCTTGGTGGAGTCCGAAGGGTTCCACACGTTGCCGTCGACCACGTCGTTGAGTACGGTCAGGCGGTGGTTGGTGCGGAACACCAAATCCGACGTGGCGCTGACCGATTGCAGCGAGCCAAATTCCGGGTTGCTGACGTTCGGCGAGCATACACGCACGTAATTGTTCGCGCTTTGCGCCCACGCGGCCGACACGCAGCCGTCGGTGGAGACCGGTTTGGCTGCGTCTCCGGCACCGCCGGAGGTGAGCGTGTTGACTTTCTTCTCTCCCTTGCCCAGTTCGACCAGGTACAGGCCGTTCTTGCCGGCGGCCGCGACCCAGGACTCCTGACGGCCGTCCGTGTCGGGGTACTGCAGCGTCAACGGGCTGTTGGCGCCGGTGTCGGCGCTGCCCTTGTGCCAGTACAGTCTGCCCTCGGATGTGACGACCGCGGTGCCGTCCACCACGGTGAAATCGTCGGCGGATACGGTCTTCCCTTCGGTGAGGGAGCTACCCTGCACGGCCTTGCCTGTCGGATCCTGCATCGTGAGCACGGTACCGTCGGAGGGCCGGTATCCGTACACGGTGCCGTCATGGGTGACCGCGATCTTGCCTCCGGTGCCCAGCCGCATGGACGGGTCGCTGGTGGCGGGGTTGACGGAATTGAGGTCGGAGCTGCGACCGACCCACACGTTGCCGTTTTTCGTGTTCAGGAAGGCGATGGTGCCGCCGCCGGTCACCGCGGTCGTGTCTCCCTTGGTCTCCGTCCTGCCGGTGGTACCCAGCGTGGCGGAGGAGATGCCGGTGGCCTTCGCGCCTTCGGTGAGCACCGTGTCGCTGTCGTGCTGGACGATGTCGAAACGGGCTGCAGACGAGGCCACCGCCGAATCCGGTTCCTTGAGCTTGACGTTGAAGCGGGCCGCCTTGCGGTTCTTGAGCGAGGTGACCCAAACGGTGCCGTCGTCGAGATGCACGTGTTGGCGGGTGATGGAGCTCACCCAGATGGCGCCGGCGATGATGCCGATCAGCATGACGAGCGCGATGACGGGCATCGCCCAACGGTGCGCGTCAGGCGAGACCAGGCGGCGCATGGAGGAGCGGAACGCCCGCTCGCGTTGGCGCTGGTTAGGCTGCTTGCTCATGGCATCCTCTTCTCTCTCGTTTGCTCGCTTCTCGTGCAATGCCGTGCCGCATGGTGCAGTCCTTCATATAGTGCGTTCCTATTGCCTCACCGCGCATGCGATGGCCGGATCCTGGGACATCTGCTTGTCGCTGCGCACGATCTTCACTTCGATGCAGGTCTGTTTGTCGGTCACGTCATGCAGCTCGACTTTGCGGTCGGCCACGATGTTGGTGCTGGTACTGGGGCCGGAAGTGGCAGAATTGCCCTGTACCGGCGACCATGCGTACATGTCGCCGTCCTTGGGCTGCGGGTTCGTCCAGGTGAACGTGACGGTGGTGCCGTCGTAGGTTCCGTTCAGGTTTTCGGGCGTCGGCACCACTTCGGCTCCCGTGATGTCGTCGGGATTGCCGTCCGTTCCGTTGGAGTCGCCGGTGGCGCCCGGCGTGGAGACCGATGTGCGGTTGCGCGTCGCGGTGTCATCCATGTGCGGCATTACGACGAAGACGAACGTCAGGACGACCGCCGTCAGCGCAGCCACGACCACGGCCGTGATGGACAGCGGCTTCTTCCACGCACCGGTGGGAGCGTCCATTCGCGTCACGTTCGCGGGGCCGGGCGCGACGCGGCGCTTGCCGGTCATGCTGCTGGGATATTCGGGGACGCCTTCCACGGTGACGGGCGTGGCATGGCCGTAGTAAGCCTGTTGCACCTGCTGCATCGCGCGGGCGAATTCCAGCGCCGTGCCGTAACGGTTGTCCGGGTTCTTGTCGAGCCCCCTGACGAGTACACGTTCGACGTCCGCGGGCACATCAGGGCGGCCGATTGGCGGCAGGCGGCGACTGACGATGACCTGCGCGAGTTCCTGCTGCGTATGCGCCTGATAACCATGCTCATACGGCGAACGGCCGGTCAGTGTGGCGTACAGGGTCGCCGCCAAGGAGTAGATGTCGGCGGCTTCGGTGCCGCCGCTGCGTCCGGTCAGCACTTCCGGCGCGGCCCATGGCACGGAGAAACCGGTCTGGGTTCCCGCCTGATACACATTCGTGGAGATGCCGAAATCGGCGAGCACCGGCAGTCCCTGCGGGGTGATGAGGATGTTCGCGGGCTTGATGTCGCGGTGCAGGATGCCTTTGCAGTGCGCGGTGAACAGGGCGCTGCAAAGTTTGATGCCCAGGTCGAGCATCTGGTCGGCGGTGAGTGGTCGCTTGCGGATCAGCTCCTTATAGGAGCCGCCGGGCGCGTATTCCAGCACGATGTAGCCAAGTCCGGTGCTGGTCACGCCGGCGTCGTGGATGGAAAGGATGTAGGGGTGCGCGGAAAGCTCCGCCATGTAGTTCGCCTCATTGCGGAATCGGGCGGCTGCGCGGGGGTCGAGGGTGGCGCTGCTGACCTTGATGGCGACGTCGCGGCTGGGGACGCGCTGATGGTACCGGTATACGCTGGCTGTGGCGCCGGTGCCGAGTGGCTGGATGAAATCATAGCCGGATATCCGCGGCGGTGTTGGCTGTGCCGGCATTTGGCTATCCCCCCCCCTTACGACATCTCTTCTTCTTACTCTATTCCGAGGTGTTCCCACGCACAACCCTTGATGGGGAGCGCTGAGGAGTGCTCGCCGCAGGCAGGAGCTGCCGTGCGATGACGCAGTTAGTCCAGAATAAAACTGATATAAAAAACGGAACATATGGTTCGGTTTTCGATTGTTGGCATATGATGGAGGAACTGTCTGACGGACGACGGGGCCGGCGACGGGAATGGAGGTGCCATGAAGGCGGTTGAAGCACTGCTTGAGGGGGAATCCGGCAAGGCGCTGCTGGTGGTTGGTGCTCCTTGCGTGGGCAAGAGCACGCTGGCCCGTGATGCCTTGATGGCCGGGCTGCGACGGTTCGGCGAATCCGGAGCGATGATGACGGTATCCGGGCGTCAGATCGCCGATGTGATAGGCGATCAGGTGATTCGCGAGCTGGGGGCGACCTCCCAGGCGCGACCGGTCACGACGCTGTCGGCCATCGCGTTCCGGCTGATCACCGTCATGCGTTCGAGGTCGGGCGAGCCGCTGCCGAGGTTGCTGAACGGCGCCGAGCAGGATGCGCTGCTGCGTTCGGTGTGCTCCGTCCATGTGGCTCATGTGCGGGCGGGGGATCCATGCGGCACGTGTTCGTTGCTGCGCGAATACTTCGCCAGGGATGATTGGGACGGCGTGCTGGCCGATGCCGTGGCCGGGAACGACGGCGAGGGTGGTGATGCGGATTCCGGCGTAGGCGTCAATGCCGCCTTCGTCATGCAGCTGCGCGACATGTTGGCCCGCATGGATGAGCTGGGCGTTTCCGAGGATCGTGAAGGAACGGCCCTGTCGGCGTTGAGGCATTGGTCGCCGCGCGTCGAGCGTTTGCATGTGCAGTGGCGTCTCGCGTTCGCGTTGCGCCGCGAATACGAGACCGCGGTGAGTCGTATGTACCCGGGCGAGTATCGGTTGGACTCGTCGCGTCTGCTGGTCGAGGGGGCCAAGGCGGTCGGGATGGTTGGCGATGACGATCTGCCGCGTCTGCTGGTCGTCGATGACTGTCAGGACCTCACCTTCGCCGGGTTCACGTTCCTGAAGGCGCTGCGCGGTGCGGGGACGCGGCTGCTGCTGGTCGGCAATCCGGACGAGGCCGTGCAGACATTCCGCGGGTCATATCCGGAATACCTGTTCGACCAGATTCGTCGTCAGCTTGGCGCCGACATGGTTCGTCTGCCGGCTGGCGGTGCCGGAAATGGCCGAGTTGAGGAGCGTGCGGTGGACCACGTCGACGGTCATACGTATCGCGATCTGGTCGCATCCCGTATCTCCCTGTCCATCCGATCCACGCAGGACGAGACGGTTCCTCTGCCGCAGAGGCCGGGCAAATTGCCGCAGCTGCCGGCGAGTCTGCCGATTGTCGCATTGCCCCAGGCCGATCCGCTGCCGGGCGATGGCAGTCTGAAAACCGCGCTGTACCGCTCGGCCGACGAAGAGACGGAAGACGTCGTATGGCGCATCAAGCAAGCCCACATCCTTGAAGGACGCAACTGGAACGACATGGCTGTCATCGCGCACGACAACGCCACCGTGCGCACGATCGGCGAACGGCTGCGTCATGACGGCGTGCCTGTACGGTATTCATCGGTCACACGACCGTTGAAGGACGAGCCGTTCGTGCAGGGATTGTTCGCGCTGCTCGAATTGGCGATGCTCAGGAACCAGACGGTGCCCGCGCTGGGCATGAATCTGCAGCAGACCGCACTGTATGTGCGCTCTCGGGTTGCCACGGTGATGGGATGCCCGCTGGTCAGCGTCGGCGGCGGACGGGATCATGAGGGATACCCGGCCAGGCTGGAGCCGGTGGACGCCGCCATGAACGCGTTGGCATCACTCGGCAAGATCGTCACGTGCGAGGACATATGCAAGGGGGATGCGTCCGACGATGTGCCTGGCGGTGCCGCCGACGATGCGGGGAAGACCGGGGACGCTGGAATTGCTGGTGACACCGCTCGAATGCATGCCTTGGGCAGGCTCATGCACGGATGGGAGCAATGGCGCGAATGGGCCGTCTCCGGGCGCGATCGGAAGACCATCACCGACGACACGATCATCGATGCCAAAGCACCGCAAGGCGACGAACTCCAGTTCGGCGTCGATGCCATGTACCTGTTGCTGGAATTCGCGGATGACGCGCATGCGATGCATGGCGGTGTCGCCGGTCTAGGCGGTACAGGTGACGTTGTCGACGATGCCGGTTCCGCTGTCGGGGCGGGCACGAAGGGCGCGTCCGGTATAACCGCCGATGACGTGCTCGCCGCCGTTCAGGAGGTGTGCGGGCGGGGAGACCCGCATTCCCGCGTGTTTGCCCACCTGTGGAATCTGGTGGGGACGGTGGCCCAAGGCCTGAGACAACTGCCGGCGAAGGAACCACAGTATGCGTTGTCCGTGGCTTGGAACGCGTGCGACGTCGCCTCCCGTTGGCAGCGCGAGGCCCTGAACAACACGGATGCCGGACGTGCCGCCAACGACCGTCTGGATACGGCCATGCGGCTGTTCGACTATGCATCCGGCTCGGCCGCAAGCCGGGATCTGCCCGAATTCTTCGCGCAGGTGAGGGCGATGCGCATCGAAGCGGATTCCCTGGCCAAAGTGGCCCCCATCGACGAGGCCGTGACGCTGACCACGCCGGCGGGCTCCTCGGGGAGACACTGGCCGTTGGTGTGGATTCCGGCCATCCAGCAAGGCATATGGCCGAACCTGGCAGCCCGAAACACGATGTTCGGTGGTGAGGATCTGGCTGATGTCATGCTGTATGGAGGACTGTCCGATGATTCCGGAGAGCATGGCGACAACAAACTGGAATCCGTGCTGTATGCGGAGCAGAAAAGCCTGCTGGTCGCGCTGACCCGCGCATCGGAGCAGGTCACGGCAAGTGCGGTGTACAACGACGATCTGACCCCGTCTGACTTCCTGTACGGATACATACCGGAACGATTCAACCGCGAACGGCATGCGTCGGCCGAAGGGCGGGAATATACCCAGGTCGGTGAAGCCGGACGGCTCCAAGGTCTGGACGCCGATCCTCGCGGCCTGGTCGCCGCCGCCCGCGTGGCGCTCGCCGTACACCCACGAGGTTCCAAGGAATCTCAAGATGCCGTGGATGCGCTGCGACTGCTGGCAAACAATGGTGTCGAAGCCGCTGACATCACGCGTTGGCCGTTCCTCGACGAGGTCGAGGATGCGTCTTCCGGCTCCCGCACGGTGGGATCGCGGGCGGCGGCTCCGGAACCGGACAAGGCCGCGGAGGGAACCGGCCAATCATCGGTGCCGCGGATCGCAACATTGTCGCCATCCGCCGTGGACAGCATCTGGGGATGTCCCGTCTGTTGGATGATGGAAAACCGGTTCACTGGTCCGCGCGCCGGCAGTGTGGCGACCTCGTTCGGCTCGCTGATCCACGCCGTCGCCGAAACCGCCAGCAACGAGGGCCTGGACGCGGCGGACTGGCGCGATGACCTGCCGATTCCGGAACGCGTCAGCACGGTACGGGACCGTATGATCGCCATCTATGAGGAGCTGCGCGACGATCCGACGGCCAACACCAACCCGGCCGATCAATACAACGCGACGCGCAAGGACAATACCGCGCATGACGTACTGGGCCACATCGCCAGCTACTTCGTCATGTCCAACACCGACGAATACCCGGTAAACAACGTCAAGAACTTCCAGATCGGTACATTGGAAAGCGCACAATGCGAGCGTTCGTTCATTGCGGTATTCAGCTTGGACGACATTCTTGCCGCCTATAACGCGATGGACGGCGTCGACCCGATCGGCCGCGATGAACTCGCCGCCATCATGGGATCGCTGGTTGGCGGGTGGCCCGAAGCCATGAACGACCGGCTGACCGTGCGTCTGTCCGGGCGCATCGACCGTATGGAGACCAGAATCATGCCCGACGGGAAGCGTCACGTTCGCCTGATCGACTACAAGACCGGGAAGGTGCCTTCGACCAAGGCCATATTCAACGATCTTCAGCTGGTCTGCTACCAACTGGGACTCGCATTCCCGGAAAACGGGCCGCGCGGAGCCGAAGCGCTGCAAGTCATGCCGGACATCGCGCAAAGTGGTCTGTTCCATGTCGCACAGAAGGATGCACCCGCGACATCCGGAACCAGCAACGCGCAGGAGGGAATGTACCAGCCGGCGCTGTTCGCCGATGGCAGTCTGAACACGTCATCGTTCATGCCGCGGAACCGCTACAAGACCCTCGATAAGCTTTCGGATGCTCCCGATTTGATTGAAGAGCCTCCGACCGGTGTAAGCGCAGCGGCATGGCGACAGTTCCTCGGCATGCGCGGCACGCAGGCCGTATGGTCGCTCTCCATGATCGCGAGAGTGTTCTACGCCGCCGCGGCGAGTCGGTCGACCCATATACAGGCAAGGCCGAAACCGGATCATCTCCAGTATTGCCGCATGAAAGCGGCATGCCCGGCATGCGCCGGCGAAATCAACACCGTCTTCGAAACGAGGCAGTCATGAACGCACCACGATTTACCGACAGCCCCGAGCAGGCAAAAGTCGTCAACGCGCCCACCGGCGATGACGTGCTCGTCGTGGCCGGAGCGGGCAGCGGCAAGACCTATACGATGACCCGCCGCATCATCAACCTCATCGCACAGGGCGTGCCGGCCGAGCGCATCCTCGGCCTCACATTCACGCGCAAGGCCGCGTCGGAACTGCTGTCGCGCGTGTCCGCCGCCGTGCTGGCGGACGGGGGAGACGAGCGCTTTGCGAACCGGGCGTTCCTCAAGCCGGAGGTGTCGACGTACGATGCGTTCTTCCAGACCATCGTGCGGCAATACGGCCTGCTTGTCGGCTTCGACCAGAACACGCAGCCGCTCAGCCAGGCCGGTGCCATACAGCTGGCGACCACCGTGGTCGGCCGTCACATGGACATCCTCTTCGAGCAGGATCTCGGGGCGTTCAAGACCGTGGTGAATGGGGTACTGGGGTTGTCGCATGCCATAGGCAACGCCATGATCGGTGGCAGCACAACAACGATGGACGAGGCCATCGGCCGTGTGCGGGCTTGGGACCAGGCATTCCTCGCGCAACTCGATATCGCCATTGGCGATACGCCGGTTCCTGACGAAGCGCCGAAGGCCAAGGTTCCGACAAAAAACAAGAAGGACACGGAGGAGACCTTCGCGGCCAAACAGGAGGAATACCGGGCGCAACTTCGTGACATATGCGTGTACAAGTGTGCACAGCTGCGCGACGTGACCCGGCGTCGGGAGACGCTGCTGACGCTCGTCGAGGAATACGAGCGGGAAAAGCGGGTTCAGAACATGGCGGAATTCAGCGATTTCACCATTGCCGCCTACCAGCTCGTCGCGCGATTCCCCTCCATCGGGGAGCGGTACCGTCGCCGTTACACGCACGTGCTGCTTGACGAATACCAGGACACCTCCACCACGCAGGCGATGCTCCTCGCCACCCTGTTCCACCCCCAGTCTGATGCCGATGCTGATAGGTCTTCCTCCCGCTGGCGGGAGGCGGCGCGCAGCGCCGGAGAGTGGTCCAAGGATGGCGTCGGGCTGTCGCGATCCGCGGTGAACGCGGTGGGAGACCCGTTCCAGTCGATCTATGCGTGGCGTGGTGCCAGTCCCGGAGCGTTCCGCATGTTCCAAAAGGACTTCGGCATGCCCTCCGACGCGAAACCATACCCGCTCAGCGTCACGCGACGCAACACCTGCATCGTGCTCAGAGCCGCCAACAACCTCACCGAGCCGCTGCGCATACCGCCACGGCGGGCCGGCAGCTCCCTGATGCGCGAAGTGGATGTCGCGAACCTGTCCGCGATGGACAACGCCGCGGAAGGTACGATCGGCGTGCTGGGATTTGCCACCTTCGGCCAGGAAGTCGATGCCGTGGCACGCTTCGCCAAACAGGCCATCGCACGGTACCGGAAGGACGACGCCGCCACGGCCGCCTCCGATACCCCGCATGTGGCGGTGCTGTTCCGAGGCAAGA
>OAZZ01000926.1_pt1 | contig 13449 bp, 11 predicted proteins | sample 1495051 | NCBI WGS metagenome assembly OAZZ01 (sample SAMEA2579977, study PRJEB22360) | human gut metagenome
TCCAATAGGGATACGAATAAATCGAGGGTGCCAAATACTTTTTGGACACCCTCTTTTCGATGGATATGAAGTGCTGACTTTTAAAGGGATCGTATGTAATAGAATCGGAGACTTTGTAAAAATGGGGGATCGGATTGTTGCGACTTCCATAGTGACCGAGGGCATGACTGATGTGGTAACCTTGAGCGTATTCGATTCTGCCGGTGAGTTTCAGCACACTCTTGGCCGGTTTGGCCGTGGACCGGATGAATATCTTTATTTGCCGCATGAAATTGTATTGACCCCTGATTCGAATGTATTAGCCGGGGATGTATTGGGTTTTCATTGCTATGCTTTGGACGGAACGTTGCTTTGGCAGAAGAAATCCGAGCATCCTTCTTATGAATATGGAGTGGGGTATTTTACGTGGATGCTGAATGATAGTTGTGCAGTATATCTAAACACACCTATTTGTGGATCGACATATCGGTCTGAGGAATGTTTGGTGAATCTGGTAAACTGGAAGAGCGGACAGTTAAAAATTTCTTATTTCCCAGGTCAGAAGGTAGGGAAATATGCTGTAAGGAATAAGTCGTATGTAGTGAATGATACCTTTTGTTATTATTCTGATATCGACAATAGTATTTATCAGGTTTCGGAAGATACGGTTACCTTACGTTATTATTTAGATAAAGGTTCTTTTAAAAACTTTCGTCTATGCGGAAAGGCTGGGTATTCAGATAATTGTTTGACTGTAATTGAGATGTCGGAAAATAATAAATATGTTTTGATTGTAGTTTTAGTGAATCAAAAATATTATTTATTGGTTTATGATAAGTTGAAAAAAGTAACCTGTAATTATGATTTAGTGGACGATGATTTGTTGTCGGTGGGAAATTTCAGATATAAACCGAATGCAGTGTTGCGATTATACCATAACTGGAACCCGGGCATGCGTCAGTGCGACGATTATATGTATTTTTATTTTCCCTCTTCTGATTACTGTATGATGCTGGACCGCTTGAAAGCCTCCTTGAATGAGGAACAATGGGAGGCCTACCGACGGACTCATCCCGATCTCATGAAAATCTACCGGGAGCCGGGGGAGGAAGGAAATACGGTAGTTGTAGGATATCGGTTCAAATAATGATATTAAGACCGGGGATCTTAATATCATTATTTGAGTTTACGTGTGTCTACATATTGCTTAAGAGTAGTCCGCCGATGGCTCCCCAAAACAGGATCACCAATACAAATCCGATCAGCATAAAGATAAGAGTAGCTTTTGCCCAATTGGCTTTACTGACAGGAGTACCGGCACTGAAAGCCCAGACTAATAACATAATAAAATTCACAAAAGGAATACACATCAGGATCATCGTAATGATCCAATCACCGATTGTAACGATCGATTGATTCCGGGTGGTTTGCAGTTCTTGATTTTCCATGAGTTTTTTTTTAGGTAGTTATATATATTTATACTTGTAAACATACTTTTAAATAGTTACAACGGTTCAGAAGTCAAGTCGGACTGCTATCGCCGTTATAACTAAAAACCATAGGTCTCACAGGAGATTCCTTTATGCTTTTAGAAGCGCTGTTTCCAGCACTTCTTTGATATGATCCACATAGTGGAATTTCAGCCCTTTCAGGTATTCTTTTTTGATATCGTCGATATCTTTTTTGTTTTCACTGCAAAGGATGATCTCTTTTATTCCGGCTCGTTTGGCGGCCAGGATTTTTTCGCGGATTCCCCCTACCGGTAATACTTTGCCACGGAGGGTGATTTCTCCGGTCATGGCGATGGCTTTTTTCACTTTCCGGCCGGTGAGGGCGGATACTAGTGCAGTAACCATGGTGATCCCTGCCGAAGGTCCGTCTTTGGGAACAGCTCCAGCCGGAACATGGACGTGGATGTCGTTTTCTTCGAACATCTTTTCGTCGATCCCGATCTCTTTTGCATGCGATTTGATGTATTCGAGTGCTAAAGTAGCGGATTCTTTCATCACTTCTCCCAGGTTACCGGTCAGGCTAAGATGCCCTTTGCCTTTGCTGTAGCTCGATTCTATATAGAGAATTTCTCCTCCTGCGGCTGTCCAGGCTAATCCGGTCACGACACCGGGTAGTTCGTTCCCTTGATATTCCTCCCGGGAGAAAATCGGGCTTCCCAGATATTCTTTCACCTTATTTTCGTCGAGCGTAATCGTGAATTTTTTATTCATAGCGACCTTCCGGGCCACATGGCGCATAATTTTAGCTATGGTCATGTCCAGACTACGAACGCCCGATTCGCGGGTATATTTCTCGATGATCAGGTCGATGATCTCGTCTGGGATCGTTACATGCCCGGCCGTAATTCCGTGGTTTTCCAATTGCTTCGGAATCAGGTGCCGCTTGGCGATTTCCCGTTTTTCCTCCATGAGGTAACCCGTCACTTCGATGATTTCCATCCGGTCGCGCAAAGGACCTGCAATCGTGCTGAGGTCATTGGCTGTGGCGATGAACATCACTTTCGACAGATCATAGTCGATATCCAGAAAATTATCGTGAAAACTGCCGTTTTGTTCCGGGTCGAGCACTTCCAACAGGGCAGATTGAGGATCCCCCCGGAAATCGTTACCCACTTTATCGATCTCATCCAGAATGAAAACAGGATTAGAAGTTCCTGCTTTTTTGATACTCTGAAGGATTCGTCCCGGCATAGCTCCGATATAGGTCTTCCGGTGTCCCCGGATTTCCGATTCATCGTGCAATCCACCTAAAGACATCCGTACAAATTCGCGGTTCAAGGCCCGGGCTACAGATTTTCCCAGGGAGGTTTTACCTACTCCCGGAGGGCCGTAGAGGCACAGAATCGGCGATTTCATATCGGCTTTTAACTTTAAAACCGCTAAGTATTCTAAAATTCTTTCTTTTACTTTCTCCAGTCCGAAATGATCGGCATCCAGTACCTGGCGTGCATGTTCCAGATCCAGGTTGTCCTCCGAGAGGTGATTCCAGGGCAGGTCCAGCATTTCCCTCAAATAATTGGATTGTACCGAGTAATCGGGGGAAGAAGGATTCAACCGTTTCAGCTTGTTCAGCTCTTTGTTGAAAATTTCCCGGACATTCCCGTTCCATTCTTTCGTTTCGGCCAGTTCCTCCAGTTCTTTGATTTCCTCGTCGGTCGGATTACCTCCCAGTTCGTCCTGTATGGTCTTCATCTGTTGATGCAGGAAATATTCGCGCTGTTGTTTGTCGATATCCATTTTTACTTTCTTCTGAATATCGTTTTTCAATTCCAGTAAACTCACCTGCTTACTCAGGATTTCCAGTAGTTTGATCGCCCGTTGTTTCAGGTTGTCGATTTCCAGCAACTCTTGTTTATTCTGATAATCTACATCTGTATTCGAAGAGATGAAGTTGATCAGAAAAAGCATACTCTCGATATTTTTTAGCGCAAAACCTGCTTCATTAGGGATATGGCTGGGATATTTGACGATCTTGGAAGCCATATCTTTTAACGATTTTGGATCGGAGTAGTATTCCGGATCGTTTTCAGGTACCCCTTCTTCTTTTTTCAAACTGATCTTCCCAACATGGTAAGGATCGTCGTAAAGGATATCTTCCAATAAAAACCTTCTCTTGCCTTGAATGATGGCTGTGGTGGTTCCGTCCGGCATTTCCAGTATTTTCAGGATAGAAGCTACTGTTCCGATCTGGTAAAGATCGTTTATATCCGGATTTTCAGTATTGGTATCTTTTTGTGCAACTACTCCGATCAGGGCACTCTGCCGGTAGGAATCTTTGATCAACTTTAAAGATTTATCCCGTCCGATGTTGATCGGAATGATTACGCCCGGAAATAATACCGTATTCCGTAGCGGTAAAATTGGCAGTGTGTCAGGAATCTGCATATTATCATTCAGCAGTTCTTTCTCGTCCCCCATGATGGGTAGGAAATCTGCCGAATCTTCTCCCATGTTCTGTAATAACACTGCTTTCAGATTTATTTTATCCATTTATTCGTCCTCTCTTGTTTTATGGTTATAAATTTTTATACGAGTAACAACTGACATTTTGTCAATGTTTTGTGTAAAAATAGAATTCATTACCTATAGCACAAATCCTGTGCCACAATCGAGTAGGGAGCATTTTGTTCCGAATGCTGATTTTGCTTAGGGAATAGAGGGAAGGAAATAAAAAAAGCGAAAAGTCTTCTTTTCGCTTTTTTTATTTCATTTAGAGAGAAACGATTATTTTTTTCTTTTTTCCATGTGGTCCTTGTAACGGTTCATGAATTTATCTACACGACCGGCAGTATCCACCAATTTCACTTTACCGGTATAGAACGGGTGTGAAGTGTTGGAGATTTCCATTTTTACCAACGGATATTCTACACCATCGATCTCGATGGTTTCTTTTGTTGCTGCAGTTGATTTAGTAATGGTAGTCGTGCCATTAGACATATCTTTAAATACTACCAGTCTGTAATTTTCAGGATGTATGCCCTTTTTCATTGTATGTAAAATTTTATAATTATTCTTTCCATTATCGGACGGCAAAGATAGCTCATCTATTATTAATTACAAAGAAAAATGAAGACTTTTTTTCGATGCTGGTTTTGAATGAGTTACTTTTAAATTTCCCTATTGAAGAATTTAATCTGTTCATGCAGGATAAATGCTTCGAGGGTTTCCGGTGTCTCACTGATTTTTCCCCGTTTCAGGGCATTGAGTAATTCTGCCCGGTCGTCGGCAAACAGGATGAGCAGGGGATGCTCTTCTTTCAGTTCCAAAAAGTTGATGAGCAGGATACCGGTTTCCAGATTGCAATAACCGAATGGCTTGATATGCATAAAATCGTACATGAAGTTGGCCACAATTTTAATGTTCTCGCTTACACCGGCTTCGGTTAGTTGTACCTCGGTAGTCCGGCACAGATTGTCGAGCAGGAGGGGGATTTTACGGAAATCAGCCAAAGGGTATACTTCGTCATAATCCTCGCCGAGGCGGAAATCTCCTAACGAAGTATCGTAACGTCCCACAGAAGTAGTCGTTTCGCCACCGGTATGCTTCATGATACGGGCAGAAACCGCTCTGACAAACGTGAGGTCTAAAGGCTGGCGAAGGGCTGCTTGTTTTTCACAATATTGCCAGGCTTGCCAAAGATCGTAGGCTTGACGGGTTGTCTCTGTCGATTGAGGTTTACCGGTACTGACGATGTTCTCGAATATTGTCGGTGGAAGGTTGTGTCCGCCCAACCGGAAAGTTTCGTATAAAAACAAATTCCGGACATAATTTTGATGTATCTGAGTCCGGGTGTCGGGTCGGGTGAGGTATGCTTGCCTTAATGTCAAATAGTCCTGTAACATATTTTTTTCTTAAACATACGTTGGAATCGGCTGAAAGTTTACTTTTATGACGGTTTGGAGCTTAAACTTTGGGGATTATCCGAACTTGGGCTAATTTTGTCGATCTAAAATGAATGGATATGGAGAAACTGCTTAGCGGGGATTTCCCTTTTTATCGGTTCCGGAATTTATCCGCTTATCCGGAATTGATGCATTTTGTCTCTTCGGGAGTTAAAAATATCGGATTTTCCGATCGGGAAAATCCTGAGATCATACAGCATAATCGCAGGAGCCTGGCGGAAGCTGCAGGATTTGAGGTAGAGCGGCTGATTACCGCCCGGCAGGTACATTCGGCGACAGTGCGGATCGTTACGGCTGAGGAAGCCGGGAGAGGGGCTTTGGATAGGGAAAGCCGTATTCCGGCAACGGATGCTTTGGTGACGAATCAGCCGGGGATATGTCTGATGGTGTTGTCTGCCGATTGTGTCCCGGTACTCCTGTTCGAACCGGAGAAAAGGGTGGTTGCCGCAGTACATGCCGGATGGAGAGGAACAGCGGCAGAAATAGTCGGGGGAACCGTGCGGGTAATGCAGGGGCATTTCGGCTATTGGCCCCTCGATCGGGAAATGTTGTTTCGAAGTCGGAGAGGAAGTGGCCCGGGTGTTTCAACAGTTATTTCCCGGTAATCAGGCGATCGTTGGTCTGGGAAAGCAACCGGGAAAATACCAGGTGGATTTGTGGGAAGCTAACCGTAAAGAATTGCTGGCATGTGGGGTGAAAAATGAAAATATAGAAGTGGCCGGTATGTGCTCGGTCTGTCATCCGGACCTTTTCTTCTCCTATCGGAGAGAAGGGGAGAAAGCGGGGAGGTTCGGGGCAGGGATCGGGATGAAAAGCTAGAGGTTAAAAAGCTGAAAGCAATAAGCTAGAGGCTAAAAGCTAGAGGCTAAAAGCTAGAAGCTAAAGGCTGGAGGGTGAAAGCGATTAAGGAGGACGAACGTTTTCGTAAATTGCTGGGACAAAAATAATCGGATGGAGCATAACTTTGGGCTGAATATTATATTTTTGTATCGGTTTTCGAAGCTAATCCGCTCATTGCTTTTAGTTTATTGCTTTTAGCCTTTAGCTTATAGCCTTTTACCTTTTACTTTAACTATGTTACCAGGTATTTTTATTGTACTTTTCTTTTTTGCGCTCGGCGAGTTGGTGGGATGGCTGGTGAACGGTTTTATTCCCGGGAGTGTGATCGGGATGATGTTGTTGTTTACCGCTTTATGCCTGAAGTGGGTCAAGCCTGAACGTATCAAGCCTGTTGCCCGGTTTCTTTGTGATAACATGGCTTTGTTTTTTGTTCCTGCCGGGGTTGGGATTGTGAATGCCTTAGATATATTATCTCAGTATTGGCAGGCGGTATTGGTGGCCTGTGCCGTCAGTACGGTGGTGGTGATCGTCGTCGTGGCTTCGATACAACAATGGTTTGAGAAACATCGGAAAGGGGCGGAAGACCGTTGATTTAGAAATGTAAATGCTGTTTGGCTTATGACTGTTTTATTAAATTCCGAAATATTCATATTAACCTTGGTGATCGGGGTGTATCTCGCTGCTGTATGGTTGTTCAGAAAAACAAGACTGAGTATCCTGAATCCGTTGTTGGTATCTATACCCGTATTGGCGCTGATCACTCATTTCCTGGGGATTTCCTACGAGTCGTTTGAAAAAGGAAGCCGGATAATTAGTTTTATGCTTGGACCGACAGTTGTCGTATTAGGGTATTTACTCTACGAACAGATCGCCCAATTGAAAGAAAATGCTGTTTCTATCATTACTTCGGTATTTGTCGGTTGTATAACCGGGGTATTGAGCGTGATTTTTATTGCCCGGTATTTCGGTGCCGATCATGCTTTGATCGCTTCGTTAGAGCCGAAGTCTGTGACTACTCCGATCGCGATGAGTATTGCTGAACGGTCGGGAGGGATACCGGCCATTGCGGCCGTGGTGGTGATTGTCGTCGGTATTTTCGGTGGCTTGGTCGGTCCTTTTATTCTGGAGCGTTTAGGAATCAAAAGCCGGATTGCGCGTGGGTTGGCTTTAGGTTCTGCAGCCCATGGTCTGGGGACTGCCAAGGCCATGGAACTGGGAGCGGTAGAAGGAGCGATCAGCGGATTAGCCATCGGTGTGATGGGCATTATGACCGCCATTTTAGTGCCCGTGATCGAGTTGTTTATCGCCTGAACTATTTCAGATTCTCCAGTATTTCTTGTAAGGATTTGCCAGTTCCCTTTCAGGTCCGACAATTGACATTTTTCTCCCCGTACATTTTCAAGGATCGTTTCCGGTAGAGGGGCGCCAGGGGGGATGTGTTTTTTATTGTTCATTTCCCGAAGGTATTTTTCCCCTTTATCCGGTAAGATCTCTGCCATTTTCTTTACACGTGCCAGTTCCTTTTCGAAACGGTCGCTATAGGTGTAACTCATCACGTAGCGGGCGATGATGTTGTCGGTTGTCGACCGGATCAGCGCTAGCACGGTGAAGTGGGTTTTGAGCTTTTCTATTTTTTCTTTGGGAGTCCGGGCAGGACATACATATATGAAAAGAGTTAATGAGTTATAGAGTTGAATTAACTTGATATCCTTATAACTTACTAACTCTACAACTCTTTAAACTCAGTAACTCTTTAAACTCATCAACTCTCTTTCAGCTCTGCAATAATCTCGCGGAAGAGAGCGGTCATGCGGGGTTGGGCTGTATTGCCGATGTCCTGAACTTCGGTGTGGTTGGTTTTGATCAGTTCCGGTGAAGCCGTACTATTGGTGATTACCGACATACCGAAACATTCCATACCCATATGGCGGGCTACAATGATTTCGGGTACGGTGGACATGCCTACAGCATCTCCTCCGATAACCCGGATCCAGTTGTATTCTGCCGGTGTCTCGAAAGAGGGACCTTGCAGGCCGGCATATACACCGTGCTGTAACGGAATACCTAATTTTTTTCCGCATTCTTCTGCCAGCCGGATGATTCTGGGACTATAAGCATCGGTCATGCCGGGGAAGCGGGGCCCGAGTTCGTCGATGTTTTTCCCTCGCAGCGGATGTTCCGGGAAGAGATTGATATGGTCGGTGATGATCATCAGGTCGCCCACCAGAAATTGAGTGTTGACACCACCGGCAGCATTGGAAACGAAGAGATACTTCACGCCTAATTCATGTAATACCCGGATAGGAAAAGTGACTTCTTGCATCGGATAACCTTCATAAAAATGAAAACGTCCCTGCATTGCGATTACGTTTTTCCCGCCGAATTTCCCGATTAATAGATTTCCTTTGTGTCCTTGGACGGTGGATACCGGGAAATGAGGAATTCCGGCATAGGGAATCGTATGTTTTATTTCTATCGATTTGCCTAATTCTCCTAATCCTGTACCCAGGATGATACCGATCCGATATTTTTCCCCTTCCAGAAAACGGGAAATATAAGCTGCACTATCTTTGATTTTTCCTAACATATTCTGATATTTCGTTTAATAGTAAATCGTCTTGGTCGATAAATACGGGTTCCACCGGAATATAATAAATCACCCTTTGCAATTCTTCGGGTAAGGGACAAGCTTTCAGCCGCACCGCATCTTTTTCGGTGGTGAATATATATTTCTTCGGATTTTCGATGGATTCGAAAGCCCGGGCAATCTGCTGAAAATCTTTTTTGGAGAAATGATGATGATCCGGATACCGGATTCCGGTGATATCCGAGGTGAAAGTTTTCAAATGATCGATATAAGGACCGGGTTGTGCTATGCCTGTCAGGCACAGGATACTGCTACTTCGGTCCGGTACGATAGATTCGTATTGCGGGAAAAGAGGCTTGATCTTACCGTATTCCAGGGTGGTGAAGAAGAGTTGTTGATAAGGCTTTATCTTTAAGTGTTTGGATAAAATCCTCTTTTCTATCGGTTGGATACTTTTAGGACATTTAGTGACGATAATATAGTCAGCTCGCTTCAGTGCTTGTACGCTTTCCCTTAACCGGCCTGCCGGAAGCAGACAATCTTCGTGTACCGGACGGTTATAATCGATCAGAACGATATTTTTGTCGGCTTGTACATATCGGTGTTGGAAAGCATCGTCCAGCAGGATCACTTCGGGAGGTTCCGGTAAGGCAAGAAGTTTTTGGATTCCTCTCACTCGGTTACCATCACAAGCTACCAGAATATCCGGGTATTTACTTTTGATCTGCATCGGTTCGTCTCCGATTTCAGCGGCGGTAGAATGTTCGTTGGCCAGGATAAAGCCTCTGGTCTTGCGTTTATATCCCCGGCTAAGACAGGCTACCCGGAATTTCTTTTTTAGCTCCGAGATGATCAGTTCTGTATGAGGCGTTTTTCCGGTACCTCCTACAGTGATATTACCGACACAAATAACCGGAATCCTGAAAGTTTGTGATTTCAGGATTCCGATATGAAAAAGAAAATTACGTACTCCGGTGACAACACCATAAATAACACTGAGCGGCAGCAATATTATTTTGACAAATGCCATGGCCGTGGTTTTTGTTGATAAATAGCTCGTGAACTTGCTAGTTGAATGCAATATCATAGGGAATACGTGCCAGTAATCCCTGGTTTTCTACCTTATTTTTCATCTGTTCCCAAGTCGTATAGAAAGTGCCTAGTTCTTCTTTCAACAGGCGTGCTTTTACTTCTGTCGTAAACTCGGCGAATAATTCCTCTATCGGACTTTTTACTACCGGATATTCCGTCAGGTTGTATTTTTCGATACCGGCTTTCTGAGCCGCAATCCGAATCGCATCTTCTAATCCTCCCAACACATCTACTAAACCGATTTTCAGGGCATCTTCTCCGGTCCATACCCGTCCCTGAGCGATGGCATGAAGTTCGTCATGGGTTAAACCGCGGCCGGACATAACACGGCTCAGAAAGGTTTCATACCCCTGATTGACATAGTTTTGCAGTACATTCCTTTCGTAGGGAGTTAAAGCCCGGTTACTGACCGGTAAAGGGAGGGGATAGCTTCCGCCGAAATCACTGTGATCGTTGGTTTTGACTACATCGGTATGGATTCCCATCTTATCTTCGATCAGTTTTTCGCCACTGAAAAACATACCGAAGATTCCGATCGAACCGGTCAAAGTCGTCGGTTCGGCGACGATGGTGTCGGCTGCACACGAAATGTAGTATCCTCCTGAAGCTGCTACATTACCCCCGGAAGTACTCACCGGTTTGGTTTGTGTGGCTAGTTCGACTTCCCGCCAGATAATGTCGGAAGTCAGGGCACTGCCTCCCGGTGAGTTTACGCGCAGGACGATGGCTTTCACAGTATTGTCTTCCCGGATTTTACGGATTGTTTTTGCGAGCTCCGGCCCTATGGTATTATTTTTTTGCTCCAGTCCGATTTCTCCGGAAGCATATACGACGGCAATTTTGTCTTTATTAAATTCGATCGGTACTTCCGGAACCGAGGCATTCTGATAATCGGTCAGAGCAATCTGGTTCAATGGATCCGAACTTCCTACCCCACATTTCTCCTTCAATAAGGCCAGCATCTGATCTTCGTAGAGAACACCGTCGAAGAAACCGAAATCCTGAAATTGGCGGGTAGTGTAGAAATCGAAACGATTCGCCAGGGCATTGATCGAATCGACGGGGATGTTCCGGCTTTCTGCAATTCCTTTCACAATCGTCCCCCAGGAAGAATCGAGGTATTTCTGTACCTGTTCCCGGTTGGCAGGACTCATTTCGTCGGAGATAAAAGGCTCTACGGCCGATTTAAATTTACCGACTTTCACTACTTCGGGTTGTATGCCCAGTTTGGCCAGAGTCTCTTTGTAAAAAGAGATGCTACTGCTCATTCCGGTTAACAACAAAGGTGTTTCGGGGTTTACAAAGATTTTGTCGGCAACGGTAGCCAGATAATAACTTTTTTGGGAATATCCCAGATTCGAATAACTGTAAATAAACTTTCCGCTTTCCTTGAATTTTTGTAAAGCGTTCCGGATTTCCTGAGTAAAGGCCAGGGCTCCGAAATTTCCCTGAATTTCGGTCAGGTCCAGATAAATTCCCTGGATACGCGAATCCTTGGCTGCTTTTTGTATGCTGGCTAATATTTTATTTAATCCCAGATTTTTCTTTGGAGTGAATGAGAGAAAATCGATATTGTCGAGGGGATTGTCGGAAGTCCGGTCCAGAATTTCTCCTTCCAGTTTAATAGTTAAGATACTATTATTTTTTACAGTAACTGTTTTTTCTGAAAAAGAAGCGATGGCTCCGATAAACCCGATAAAAATAAAAAACAGAATAACATGGACAATCATTATACCCACAATAGTCGCCAGGGTATATTTCAAAAAGCTCTTCATCTCCGAATATTTTGAATATTTATTACAATACCTACAAATGTAACCATATAATTGATTTAAGACAATATAAAATTGAAGTTATTTTTGTTTTACGCCTTTTTTGATAACTTTGAATGATTGAATCGGATTTTAAATTGATGGGCGGTTTAGGAATGACGATTGGCGATTAGAAGTTGATACAGAGTTTGTTGATATGGATAGTTTGTTTTTCGGCAGTCGTTTGCCGTTCTTTTAAATAAGCGATATGAGTAAATTTGCAATTACCGGAGGAAGAAGACTGAAAGGGGAATTATGTCCTCAGGGAGCTAAAAATGAGGCATTACAAGTGATCTGTGCCTGTTTACTGACCAAAGAAGAGGTAACCCTATCCAATGTCCCTGAGATTCTGGATGTTTTGAAGCTGATCGAATTATTGCAGGGGATGGGCGTACAGGTCGGACACCCTGCACATGGAGAATTTGTCTTCAAGGCTTCGGATATCAATTTTGATTATTTCGAAACGGAAGATTTTTATAATAAAGCGGTCAGTCTGAGGGGGTCTATCATGATTCTCGGGCCACTATTGGCAGTCTACGGGTGTGGATTGATCCCTAAGCCCGGTGGAGATAAAATCGGCCGGAGGCGGTTGGATACTCATTTCCTGGGTTTTGAGAAATTAGGGGCTACTTTCGATTATAATAGTTCGGAAGGTTGCTTCCGGGCTTCGGCTGAGAAATTACGGGGATGTTATATGTTGCTCGACGAAGCTTCGGTGACAGGTACGGCTAATATTATTATGGCTGCGGTATTGGCAGAGGGAATGACTACGATCTATAATGCGGCTTGTGAGCCATATATCCAGCAATTATGTCTGATGCTGAATGCGATGGGTGCCCGGATTTCGGGGATTGCTTCGAATCTTCTGACTATAGAGGGAGTAAAGGAGCTGAAAGGTTGTCATCATCGTTGTTTGCCCGATATGATCGAAGTGGGAAGTTATATCGGATTGGCTGCGATGACCCGATCGGGGATTACCATCCGGAATGTGAATATACGCCAATTGGGAATCATTCCCGATTCTTTCCGCCGTCTCGGTATCCGGATCGAGGAACGCGGAGACGATCTGTATATTCCGCGTCAGGAGCATTATATGATCGAGGATTTTATCGATGGCTCGATTCTAACGGTTGCGGATGCACCCTGGCCCGGTTTGACACCCGACTTACTGAGTGTGTTCCTGGTGGTCGCTACCCAGGCTAAAGGAAGTGTGTTGATTCATCAGAAAATGTTCGAGAGTCGCTTGTTCTTTGTAGATAAGCTGATCGATATGGGAGCTAAGATTATCCTTTGCGATCCCCACCGGGCGACAGTCATCGGACAGAATCACGAATCACAGTTAAGGGCTACCAAAATGACCTCTCCCGATATTCGGGCCGGTATTGCTCTGTTGATCGCCGCTCTATCGGCTCAGGGAGTCAGTACAATTCATAATATCGACCAGATCGACCGGGGGTATGAGCATATCGATGAAAAATTGAATGCGATCGGTGCAGAGATCCGAAGGATCGGATGATACTTGGTTTAAAGGTAGAATTATTCTGTCGTTACTTATTCGTCTTCGGTGATCGGAATTGTCGACCCGGTCGCTTCTGTCGGTCGTCTGGCTTTTTCTATCACTGACCGGCGGAACTCCTCGCAAGCTCGTCAGACACCACCGGTCGGGCGTTCAGAAAAAGTAAGACGACACTCGCCAGAGCTCCAATGGTCTCCAATCCCGATCACCT
>OAZZ01000929.1_pt1 | contig 13391 bp, 8 predicted proteins | sample 1495051 | NCBI WGS metagenome assembly OAZZ01 (sample SAMEA2579977, study PRJEB22360) | human gut metagenome
GGCCGCCGACAATGACCGGACGCGGCACGGTGTCGCCGTTCTCAGTATCCTTAGAAGAATGAGTCCTGAAGCCTTAAGTGAACTGATTTCCAGCATTGCCCACAACCTCGTCGCCGCCGGCCAGGCCGGCACGTTGACCGACGAGCTGATCCCGCCCGTCGACAAGCTCGCCGTGATGCGCCCGAAGGACCGTGCGCATGGCGACTGGGCCTCCAACATCGCCATGCAGCTGGCCAAGAAGGCCGGCATGAAGCCGCGTGATCTGGCTGAGCCGTTCGCCGCCGCGCTCGCTGAAGCCGACGGCATCGCCACGGTCGAGGTGGCCGGCCCCGGCTTCATCAACATCACCCTTGATTCCGCCTCGGCTGCAGCCGTGGTGGATGCCGTGCTTGCCGCAGCCCCAGCAGTTGATGGCGACAAGCATCTCAACAAGGTCAACGAATACGGCCGCAACGCCCATCTGGGCGGCCAGACCCTGAATCTCGAGTTCGTCTCCGCCAACCCCACCGGTCCGATTCACATCGGCGGCACTCGTTGGGCTGCCGTCGGCGACGCCATGGCCCGCGTGCTCGAGGCCAACGGTGCCAAGGTGGTGCGCGAATATTATTTCAACGATCACGGCGAGCAGATCAACCGCTTCGCCAAGTCGCTGGTCGCCGCTTGGGCTGAGGCCAACAACCTCGGCGAGGCCGGTTACCAGACCGAAACCCCGTGCGACGGCTACAAGGGTGCCTACATCAACGAGATCGCCGCCCGTGTTCAGGCCGAAGCCGAGTTCGACGGCGTGGACCTGACCGCACTGGCCCACCAGGATCAAGGCCTGAACGACGACGGTGAACCGCTCGGCGAGGCCGACACCGAAGTGCGCGAGGAATTCCGCAAGCGCGCTGTGCCGATGATGTTCGATGAGATTCAGAAGTCCATGAAGGACTTCCGCGTGAACTTCGACGTCTGGTTCCATGAGAACAGCCTGTACGCCGACGGCAAGGTCGACGCCGCCATCGAAGAGCTCAAGTCCCGCGGCGACATCTTCGACAAGGACGGCGCCACTTGGTTTGAATCCACCAAGCACGGCGACGACAAGGACCGTGTGATCATCAAGTCCAATGGTGAGTTCGCCTACTTCGCCGCCGACATCGCCTACTACTGGGACAAGCGCCATCGCGCCGAAAACCCGGCTGACGTGGCCATCTACATGCTTGGCGCCGACCACCACGGCTACATCGGCCGCATGATGGCCATGTGCGCGGCCTTCGGCGACGAGCCCGGCAAGAACATGCAGATTCTCATCGGCCAGCTGGTCAACGTGATGAAGGACGGCAAGCCCGTGCGCATGTCCAAGCGCGCCGGCAACGTCGTGACCATCGACGATCTGGTCTCCGTGGTCGGCGTGGACGCCGCCCGCTACTCGCTGGCCCGCTCCGACTACAACCAGAACTTCGACATCGACCTGGCCCTGCTCGCCTCGCACACCAACGACAACCCGGTGTACTACGTGCAGTACGCGCACGCCCGCTCCAAGAACGTGGACCGCAACGCAGCCGCCGCCGGCATCAGCTACGAGGGTGCCGACCTGGCCCTGCTCGACACCGAGGCCGACGGCGAAGTGCTCGCCGCCCTCGCCCAGTTCCCGAGCGTGCTCGCCACTGCGGCCGACGACCGCCAGCCGCACAAGGTGGCCCGTTACCTCGAAGAACTGGCCGCCACCTATCACAAGTGGTACAACGTGGAGCGCGTGGTGCCGATGGCCCTGACTGATCCGGAAACCCGTGGCGACGACGAAGCTCGCAAGGCCTTGGAGATCGCCAAGAACCCGGAGCCGGCCCGTGCCGCCGCCCGCCTGAAGCTCAATGACGCCGTCCAGCAGGTCATCGCCAACGGCCTCGACCTCCTCGGCGTCACCGCCCCCGAGAAGATGTGATTATGCCTATTTCTCCAATTTGGCCGGCCGCTACGGCTGTGAATGCCGAAGGCTCCATCGAATTTCATGGTCGTACCGCCGGATCGCTGCTTGACGAGTTCGGCTCGCCGCTCTATCTCATCGACACTGATGAAGTAGCCGCACGTGCCAGGCACTTCGTGCGCGCTGCCGCCGAAGCATTCGACACCTCCACTACGCACGTGAGCTTTGCCGGCAAGGCGTTCCTGTCCAAAGAAGTCGTGCGATTGGTCACCGAGGCCGGCATGTTTGTGGACACTTGCACGATGGGCGAGATGAAAATCGCCCTCGCCGCTGGCGTTCCCGGACGTCGTCTGGTGCTGCACGGCAACAACAAGTCCGATGAGGAAATCGCGCTGGCCATCGAACAGGGCTTCGCCAAAATCGTGATCGACGAGCCCGACGAGCCGGAGCGCGTTGCTGCCATCGCCCGCAGGCTCGGCAAACGCGCCCGTGTGATGCTGCGTGTCACCGTCGGTGTCCACGCCGGCGGCCACGAGTACATCTCCACTGCTCACGAGGACCAGAAGTTCGGCGTGCCGCTGCTGGCCGCCGGGGCCGACGCCGCTGTGCTCGACGTGCTGAACGCCCTCAAAGACGTGACGCCTGCCGCTACCAACGCGCGTATCTCTGCGACGCGTTCCCCGGAAAATGGCGCGGAGAAGACCGAGAAATCGGAGCGCGAGCTGCACTACGACGTTAAGTACCCGTACGACCTGAGCCACGAGGAAGTCTCCGACACAGACAAGGCGCTGGCCGCCGCGATGGAAGCCATTGCGGACGGCCCGTCCATCGCCGTGCTCAAGATCATCCTCGCCAACCAGGACGTACTCGAACTGGTTGGAGCCCACTCGCACATCGGCTCCAACATCCACGATGCGGAGGCTTTCATTCACGCGGCCAAGCGCATGATGCTGCTGCGCAAGACCCTGTGGGCCACCGACGCCTACATCCTGCCCGAAATCGACCTCGGCGGCGGCTACTCCGTGGCCTACACCGATGGCGAAGATTCAATGGACATCGACGTGGAACTCACTCGCTTGGCGGATGCAGTCAACAGCACCAACCGTGCGCTCGGCATGCCCGCCCCGGCCATCAGCTTCGAGCCCGGCCGCTACATCGTGGCGCCCGCCGGCGTAACCCTGTACCGCGTGGGCGCCATCAAGCACGTGCACTTGTCCGATGTCAAAGACAGTGCCGGCAACCCGATTGCCGAGCGCGTGTACGTGTCCGTGGATGGCGGCATGTCCGACAACATTCGTCCGGCACTCTACGGTGCCGACTACACCGCGCGTCTGGCGAATCGCACTGGTTCCGCTGAAACGATGCTCGCCCGCGTGTGCGGTATGCACTGCGAATCCGGCGACATTGTGGTTCACGAGGTGCAGTTGCCCGCCGATTTGAAGCGCGGTGACATTCTCGCCGTGCCGGTTACCGGCGCATACGGCCGCACCATGGCCAGCAACTACAACCAGGCGCTGATCCCGGCGGTGGTTGCTGTCAGCGAGTCCGGCGCGCACGTCATGCTCCGCCGCCAGACCGTAGACGACCTACTTAACCTCGACGTCAGCGAATGAGCACTCCCCTCAGTCTCGCTGCGCGAGTCAGCTCCCCTCTCTGAGGGGAGCTGTCAGGCGTAGGTGACCGAGGGGAGCAGCGGAGCAATTGGAATCTCCCAACTGCTGTCGGAAATAATCCGTAAAATAGCGGTGGGATATAGAAAACTTTTTGGAAGGACCCTGAATTGGCTCGCAACGACGAAACCCCGATCCGCGTCGGCCTGCTCGGTGCCGGCACCGTCGGCTCCCAGACGGCGCGTCTGATCGTCGAGCAGAAGGACGAACTGTCCGCTCGCATCGGCCGTCCGATCGAACTCACCGGCGTCGCATGCCGCCATCCGAAGGCCACCGAGGCGTTCCCATGGATCGACCAGTCCATCGTCACCACCGACACCATGAGCGTGGCCACCAACTCGGACATCGTCATCGAACTCATCGGAGGCACCGCCGCGGCCAGTGAATTCGTGCTGGCCGCCATCGAATCCGGTGCCTCCGTGGTCACCGCCAACAAGGCGTTGCTGGCCAAATACGGTCCCGAGATCTATGCCGCCGCCGAAGCCAAAGGCGTCGACATCTACTTCGAAGCCGCCGTGGGCGGCGCGATCCCGTTCCTGCGGCCGTTGCGCGAGTCCCTGGTCGGCGACAGGGTGACCAGCATGCTCGGCATCGTCAACGGCACCACCAACTACATCCTCGACGAGATGACCACCAAGGGTCTCCAGTTCGATGACGTCCTGAGGGACGCCCAGGCCAAAGGCTATGCCGAAGCCGACCCGACCGGCGACATCGAAGGCTACGATGCCGCCAACAAGGCCGCCATCATGGCCACCCTCGGCTTCCACACCTCCGTGACCATCGACGACGTGTCCGTTGAAGGCATCACCAAGATCACCGCCGACGATATCGCCGCAGCTACCGCCGAACACAAGGTCATCAAGCTGCTCGCCGTGGTCGAGAACGGCGAGGCTGGCGTTTCCGCCCGAGTCTACCCGGCCCTGATCGACGAGAACCACCCGCTGGCCTCCGTGCACGGCTCCTTCAACGCCGTGTTCGTCAAGGCCGATGCCGCCGACGACCTCATGTTCTACGGACGTGGTGCCGGTGGCGCTCCGACCGCCTCCGCCGTTGTGGGCGACGTGGTGACCGAAGCCCGTCACATCACCGCCGGCTGCACCGGCCCGGCCATCCCGCTGTACAAGAATTTGCCGAAGGCTCCGATTACCGCCTCCAAGGCTGCATTCGCCGTGCGCTTCCTGATTCACGACAAGCCGGGCGTGCTGGCCGCCATCGCCGCCGAGTTCGCCAAGAACGGCGTCTCCATCAACGGTGTGAACCAGGACTTGAAGCCCACCATGACCGACCCCGGCTACGACGGCGAGATCCAGCAGCTGCGCGTCGTGACCCACCTGACCGACGAGGAAACCCTGCGCAACACCGTCAAGGCCGTGCAGGCGCTCGACTTCGTCACCGGCGACCCGTCCATCCTGCGCGTGCTGGACTGACAAACCTAAGCTCCCTCTGATGAGGCGGTCGAACGGTGAAAGCTGAATACCCAAGCTCCCCTGACAAGGGGAGCTCCTTTTTAAGGAACAACCATGAATCCAATCTGCAATAGCGTTCACGTGCGCGTGCCCGCCACGTCCGCCAACCTCGGCTCCGGCTTCGATACCGTGGGTCTGGCGCTCGACTACCATGACGAGCTCACTTTCACGCTCAACGACGACCCGAACGACGGCATTGCCCACGTGATCATCCACGGCGAGGGTGCCGACACCCTCCCACGCGACGAAACCCATCTCGTGGTCTCCACCTTCCGCCGTGCCTGTGCCACGTTCGGCCTCGGCCGACTCGGCTTCACGCTGGAAGCGACCAACAACATCCCTCAGGCTCGTGGCATGGGCTCTTCCGCCGAGGCCATCGTGGCCGGCATCGCCGCCGCCGCGGCCTTCGCCCAGACCGGTGACCTCAACCGTCCGGCCATCTTCGATATGGCCGCCCAGATCGAAGGACACCCGGACAATGTGGCCCCGGCTGTGTTCGGTGGCCTGACCGTCTCTTGGGACTTCGAAACCGCGGAAGGCGTCGGCTCGGTCGCCGTTCCTGGTGGTGAACCGCTGCACGGCGGATTCCACGCCGTCAACTACCCGGTGGACCCGTCCATCACCGCCGCCGTGTTCGTGCCCGACTATGAGCTGTCCACTGAGAAGGCCCGTCAGGCGCTGCCTAGGGAACTGCCATACAAGGACGCCGTCTACAACGTGTCTCGCGTGGGTCTGCTGCCCGCTGCGATGAATCCCGTGGTGCTGGCCCAGGCCGCCCAGCAGGGCAGGTCCGGCGTCGCCGCTGCCCCGGCTCAGGATACCGATACGTGCGCTTGCGCTGGCGGAACCCGTGAATCGGCATTCGCCGACGAGCTTGCGGCCGCCCAGGCCCAGTCCAACGCGCTACTGTTCACCGCCACGCAGGACAAACTGCACCAGCCGTATCGCGGCGCCCTGATGCCGCCGTCCACCGAGCTCATTGCGCTCTTCCGCTCCAAAGGCTATGCCGCCGCAGTCTCCGGTGCCGGCCCCTGCGTGCTCGTGCTGCATTACGGCAACGCCCGCGAAGCCATCGACCAGATCGCATCGGAGCAGCTTGCTTCCGGCCATTGGCGTGTGCTTCACCTGCCCATCAACACCGCCGGCGTCGAAATCGAGCGTCGCTAAGTCGAGGAGAAGGCTCCCGCTGGCGGGAGCTGGCCGCCGCAGGCGGTCTGAGGGTGGACGGCGGCCCCCCCCGCGGTGTGCGCTCTGAGGGTGGTCCGCCATACCGGCAGAGACCACCCTCAGTCTCACTTCGTTCGACAGCTCCCGCCAGCGGGAGCATAAGGAATTAAGTCATGTCCATTCCGCTAATTCTTGCTTCCAAGTCCAAGCCTCGCCGTGACGTGCTGTATTCGGCGGGTATCTGCCCCACAATTCGCGTCTCGCACGTGGATGAGCCTGCTGCGCTGGAAGCGGCCGCCCGTGAAGAAGGCGTCACCGTCGACGATCTGAGCATCAAGCAGCGCGTGATGATTCTGGCCGTGGCCAAGGCCGAGGCCGTTCATCGTGCGTATCGTGATGTGGCCGATACTGCCGCCGCCGCGACCGGTGACCGCGTGATCGCCTACCCGCTCAAGGATTCGGAACGCGAAGCTGCCGTCGAAGACCTGCGCAAAGCCGCCGCCGGCAAGCCTATTGACTATTCCAAGGCGGAAATCGCCACCACGCGCGACTTCTCCGGCATCGATATGCCGACCGTCACCGAACCTATCGCCACCGCTATTGCCGGACAGCCGGGACTGACCGAGGCGACAGTCGGCCCGCTGATTCTCGGCTGTGATTCGATGTTCCTCTTGGACGGCGAATGCTACGGCAAGCCGCACAGCGAATCCGTGGCCCGAGAACGACTGAAGCGCATGAGCGGCGCGACCGGCGAACTGTGGACCGGCCACTGCCTGATCGATTTCGCGACCGGACGTACCGTGCGCGGCGCAAGCCACGCCAAAGTCCATTTCGGCGAATTCACCGATGCCGACATCGAATGGTACATTGCCACTGGCGAGCCGCTGGAAGTCGCCGGATCGTTCACGCTGGAGGGCTTCGGTGGTGCGTTCATCGACAGCATTGAGGGCGATCCGCACGGCATCATCGGCCTCAGCCTGCCGTTGGCCCGGCATCTGGCCGGCGAACTGGGCATCACGTGGACCGACCTGTGGAATGTCGGCCGTGGTGAACTGGAACCGGAAAGCAAGGCATCGGGCAACCAGCACGCTGGCATTCTGCCGCCGGTCGAAAACGTACACCAGCCCGGCGATGGCTGGGTGGACTGCGCCTGCGGCCGCAAGCATTGGGGCGCCAACGGTGCTTCCGGTATCCTGCTGGCTCGCCGCGACCCTGTGAGTGGCAAGGTGACCCACGTGGTCATGCAACATCGCGCCGCGTGGAGCGCCGAAGGCGGCACGTGGGGTATCCCCGGCGGTGCCACTGCTGACGGCGAATCGCCCATCGAGGGCGCGCTGCGCGAAAGCTATGAGGAAGCCAACATCACTCCCGAAGACATCGAGGTGGTCGGCTCCTACCGCGAGGACCACGGCCCGTGGGCCTACACCACCGTGTTTGCCTTCGAAAAGCCCGGCCACACCGTCGAGCCCAAGGCAAACGACGACGAAAGCATGGAAATCTGCTGGGTCCCGATTGACGACGTGCCCAACCGCAAGCTCCTCACCGCCATGAAGACCGACTGGCCCCGCTTCGCCGCCCGCCTGGACGAGCTGGCCTGTGCTGGACATCGGTAGTGGTGTTGGCTGGGCCAATGTTTTGCCGATGAGTTCACTTGGGTAATGCCGTGTGAACCGCGTGTGGACCGGGACGGATTCTGCTGTCCCGGTTCGTCATTTCGTCTCTTTTGGGACAACCGGGACAGAATCTCATTCACCTGACGTCCTATCGTGCGATGGTCGCCGTCGGGGAATGGCGGAATTCCGGGGTTTTGGATTTGCATATATCGGGTGTTCATGGAAGGGCCTGTCCCGGTTCGCCAAAAGAGGCCGAAATCCCGAACCGGGACAGCCGAATCTGTCCCGGTTCGTATGTCGATCGATTGACCCCGCCACCGGGACATCAACCGCGCATAGACAGGACGCTTCAATGTCTGGCGGGCATGACCATATCGGATGACACACGTTCCCTCGTGCGTTTCGCCACGACCTCCGCCCCAAGTCAGTGCGAAAATGGCATTTTTAGCGGTGTGGTCAGCTGTCGCATGCGGAAAATCCTAAATCAACCGCCGAAGAGACACATCGCCGACTCGGCGGAACTCGCTGGTCTGCGCGCAATGAGGAGTGTTGTGTCTGAATGCGATTCAGACAATGGTCGGCGTCAAATAGCGGTCTCCAGCCATTAATCATTGGTGATTGTGGACATTGAGCGGAGTAAACATTCTAGATGATTCAGGGATATGCCGAAAATCATATCGTTCAGAGAATGAAATACCGCATCTCGGAGCAACTGACTGTCGACGTGCATGGTTTGAAATCTGATATCCACGCCCATCATGCCTAGCAAAATTACGGGAATGGGGTTCAGCCAACCGGGAGCTTCCGAATGCTCAATGCTGTATGCACTTAGTGTGTGGAAACCAGCCAATCATTGGCCAATGGCAGGCCGCAGTCGAAACCAGAAATATCCTCGCTCGCAGTCAGGTGCCGAGGCTCAGTGAAGTTGGTCACGTCCATATGGGATCACGCTCCAACAATTCATTCAGACGTAGGCCCATAGGTTCGTTTAATGCTGCGGTGAAATCATTCCACGCTTTACTGTTGAGCCGAATGATATGAGCTTCATGGATGTCCCGATCTGCGGCGGCGAGCAGATTCGATAATGCCCATTGCAACGAAGTCATGCCTTTGGACTCGGCCGCTTGGTCGATTCTGGAACGTTGCTCTTAGGTGAGTCTCATTTCAAAACGACTGTTCTTGTTATTCTCTGTAGTCATACTCCTGTTGTACGACTTTTGTACGGACACGATTGGTGTGTGCGGGAGGTCGATTGCGATGGCCATGTGGGCTCCTTTGCTTGGTCTGTTCGATGTACAGGCGCGCAGCGCGCTGGTTCCCTGAACATACCGTGCGTGCGATTCGCATATCCAGCCGAACCGGCCTATGTGGTTCCAGCTTCCGAACCGGTCTTCCACTGTTCCTCGTCTTCTCGAGCAATGAACATCTGATATATGTATTGTCGCGTCGACTGCGTATCTCTAATCCTTGCGGATGAGGAGCGGGCCGGTAATCCAGAAAGGTTCATACCGCAGCCCGATGGTCGGCTGGGCATTCGCTCCGTACGCTCGGGAGTATGAATACAGCAGCATCGCAATTGCAGCAGACTCAGCCGGCGCCGGGACCGGCGGCTCAGCCTCAGCAACCCCAACAGTTCCAGCAGCCGGCATCGCACACCCAGCAGTGGTCCCCGGTCATCGAGGCCCACGACCTGGTCATGGACTACACCGCCAGCATGGCCCGCGCGCAAGCCGGGCACGGCGTCACCGGTGTGGTTCCCGCCGGCGCAGGTGCCGGTTATGCGTCGGCGAATCCCGCTGCGGCCGGACCGGGTGCCATTCAGGCCGGCCAGCCATCCCAGCCAGCCCAGCCCGGCTTCGCCATGCCGACCATGCACACGCTCGCCCTGAACCACGTGAACTTCACGCTCCGGGAGGGCGAGACGGTTGCAGTGATGGGCCCGTCCGGCTCCGGCAAATCCACTTTGCTGCACGCGCTCGCCGGCATCATTAAGCCGACCGCCGGCACCGTCATCTTCCGTGGTGCCGACCTGAGCCGCATGAGCGACGCCGAGCGCACCAAACTGCGCCGCAACGCTTTCGGCTTCGTCTTCCAATCCGGCCAGCTGCTGCCCGAACTGCCGGCGGTCGAAAACATCGCCCTGCCGATGATGCTTGACGGCATGCCCTACCGCACCGCCACCGACACGGCGATCCTGTGGCTGGAACGCATGGGATTGCGCGCGCTCGCCACGCACCGGCCGGGGGAGATGAGCGGCGGACAGATGCAGCGCATCGCCATCGCCCGTGCGCTCGCCGTCAAACCTGCCGTGGTCTTCGCCGACGAGCCGACCGGCGCGCTCGACCAAGCCACCGGCCGCGAGGTCATGGGCATCCTCATGGCCGCCGCGCGGGACAACGGTTCCGCCGTGGTCGTCGTCACCCACGACCCCAACGTCGCTTCGTTCTGCTCGCGCACCGTGACCATGCAGGACGGCCAGCTGGGAGGCGTACGATGAGCACTTTCGCTCTGTGGCGGCTGTTCCACCGCCCCGGCTCGCGTGGCAGTGCGGGTCATACTTCGGTGTTGGCCATCATTGCTTTTGCCGCAGCCACCACTATCTTTCTCACCGTTTTGGGCGGCGTGCATGGGTTCATGTGGCGCGCCTCCGCCGACCACACCATTGGATGCGCAATCAATCTCGACGCTTGCAAACCCGGAACAGCGGAAATCTGGAAGCAGCGTATCGCCAATCCCCACAGCCTGGATCAATACGCCACGGCATATGTCGTGCTGGCGTTCTTTGCCTGCCTGCTGCTGATTGTGCCGTTCGTGGCGCTTGCCGGTTCCGCCGCGCGATTGGCTGCGTCCCGTCGTGACGCTCGGCTCGCATCCCTGCGCTTGGCAGGCGCGACCACGGGGCAAGTTATTCGCCTTACGGCGCTTGATGCGGCTGGGCAGGCCTTGGTGGGGGCGCTGATTGGCATCGCGGGGTACTGCGTGTTGATCCCCCTAATCATGTTGCTGCATTTCCAGAATCAGACGTTTACGTTCGAGCAACTGTGGGTGGGGCCGATTGCCTTGATCATTACGCTTGTTGGCGTGACCGTGTTGGCGCTGATCTCTTCGCTGGTCACGCTTCGGCGCGTGGCCATCACGCCACTCGGCGTCACTTCACGCGTTGCGACTACGCTGCCGTCCGGCTGGCGTGTGGTGGTGTTCGCCGTCATCATGGTGATTGCCGTTCTTCTGTTCAAGAATCCGATGGTGCTGGCTCAGGCCGGTGAAGTAGTGATGTACGGCGTGATCATCGGCTTCATGCTGCTGTGCTTCGCGCTGGTGAACCTCGTGGGCTCCTGGGTGGTCACCGCTCGTGCCAAAGCCAAGGCCAAGCGGCCCAAGGATGCGGCCACGATGATTGCCATGCGCAGGATTCTCGACAATCCGAAGCGTGCGTGGCGCAATGTGTCCGGTATTGCGTTGGCCGTGTTCATCGCCGGCATCACGTCAATCTGTGGCTTCCTTGGCTCGGCCGCTGTGGTGGGCGACCCCAATGATCCATCCACCGTGTTCATTCGCGATATCGGCACGGGCGGCATCCTGACCCTCGTATTCGCCGCAGTGCTTGCCGCGGTCAGTTCCGGCGTGATGCAGGCTGGCAGCGTCTACGATCAAGCCGGCGAATACCGCATGCTGGTGCTGGAAGGCACTGATGTCAAGACCTTGAACCGTGCGCGATTCATCGAGGTACTCACCCCGCTCAACATCGTGGTGATCGTGGCCGGCGGCTGTTCCATGCTGCTTATGGCCCCTCTGTTCGCCGCTTCGATGACCGAACCGGCCACGCTGGCCAGCTTCTTCGGCGGGCTTGTGCTGTGCTATGCGCTGGTCTCCATCGGCGCGTTCGCGTCCAATCGGGTGGCGGCCAGCTTGAATCTGGCCGATTATCGGGCTGATGACTGAGGCGGTACGGTACTTTCCCGGATGACGACGCTGGTGGGAAGGATGACGTGCATATCGCCCGGATTGTCATTGCGGTTGTCGATGATCATCTGCACGGCACGTTGTGCGATTTCGCTGAACGGCTGGTGCACGCTGGTCAGCGAAGGCATGAGCTGATCAGCGGGGAAAATGTCGTCAAACCCCATTACGGACAACTGTTTGGGCAACGGAATCTTATGTTCACGTGCCGCGCGATACGTGCTTACCGCCGACAAGTCGTTGCAGCAGAAAATCGCGGTGGGTCGGTCGGGGAGTTCCAGCAGCCGGCAGGCTGCTTCATAGCTTGTTTCGGCGGGAAAGTAGTCGCCCTGTTCGATATAGGACTCCGGCAGATCCACCCCGGCCTGTTGCAGAGCGACGGTGAATCCGCTATAGCGCGCGATACTGGTCTGTAGGTTCGCCGGCCCCCGGATAACGGCGATGCGTCGATGGCCGAGCGACAGCAGGTGTTTGCCGGCCTGGTATCCTGCGGTCCAGTTATCGATGGACACGCTCATCACATCCGAATCGACGGTATCGATTGGGTCGATGATGACCACGGGAATACTGCGTGATTTCAACAAAGACTTCGCTTGAGTGGTCAGACCGCCCATCTGCTGCATAATCACGCCTTGGGGATTCCTATCGATGATGCCGCGGAAACAGTCTTCCGTGGCATCGCCATGGTTGGTCTGGGTGACCGTGATGGCGAGGCCCGCCTGCTGCGCCCAGTGCGAGGCGTATTTGATGAGTTCCATCGTGCCGTTGTGCGCGATGTACTCGACGACGAGTTCGATGGTGGGGGAGAGCTTGGTACTCACCAGCGGGCGCGAGTAACCATGCTCGCGCAGCACCTGTTCGACCTGACGTCGCGTCTCGTCGGAGATGCCGGGCCGGCCGTTGATCACCTTGGAGACGGTCGAGGGGGAGACACCGGCGATCTTCGCCAGATCACCGACCTTGAGCTTATGCGTGGGATTGTCGTTGGCCATCACCGCTCCTCTCTGCCATTGCCTCTGTTCACCATTATGGCCCATAACGCCGCATTTTTTCGTAGTTTTCCTTACTTCGCGTGTTATGGGAGAAAAATTTTCGTAATCGGGTTTGTAAATTTCTAAATCAAGGGGTATGCTGAAGGCAATGGTTCACCAAGGCGAAGGAGCCCGAACACATGAGTACCATCACCCAAGTCAAGACGTATGATTTCCGATTCCCCACCTCTCAGACGCTGTCCGGTTCGGACGCGATGAACCCCGATCCCGACTACTCCTCCGCATACGTGGAGATCTCCACCAGCGCGGATGACGGTATCAAGGGCGTCGGCTTCGTGTTCACCATCGGCCGCGGCAACGATGTGGTTTGCAAGGCCATCGAATCGATGTCGCAGGTGCTGATTGGGCGCAACACCGAGGAACTGCTCGACAACATGCGCATTGCATGGGATCTGTTCGTGCATGATTCCCAATTGCGCTGGCTCGGCCCTGAGAAGGGCGTGGAGCATATGGCCATCGGCGCCGTGCTTTCCGCGCTGTGGGACATCAAGGCCAAGCGTGCCGGCAAGCCGTTGTGGCTGCTGTTGGGCGAGATGGAACCCGAGGAACTCGTCTCCACG
>OAZZ01000951.1_pt1 | contig 13159 bp, 11 predicted proteins | sample 1495051 | NCBI WGS metagenome assembly OAZZ01 (sample SAMEA2579977, study PRJEB22360) | human gut metagenome
CCCACACTGCGGAAAAACACTGCCGAACCTGTCGAACAAACATTGAAGCAAAACAACCCGTGCTCGAGATCCGCGTGCGCCCACGTGCGGGCATGCTCAGATGCTCCCGATGCGGCGAACGCTGGCACGGTTACGACCAAGGCGGCGGCGCGCGCCGTTGGCGTGGCCAGGATTTCGGCTGCTGGCGCGTCGAACTGGTCGCCGCCATGACGCGCGTGGACTGCCCGATGTGCGGAATCATGGTCGCGCAGGTACCGTGGGCCGAGCCCGGGTCGAGGTTCACCCGGGACTTCGAGGCCAAGATCGTCGCCTACTTCGAGCACCCGTACACCAACGCCGTGCTCGAGGGCGCCGACAGCGTCATCCAAAACGTCAAACGACGGGCGAGAGGCTTCAGGAACATGAACTACTTCGCCACCATGATCTACCTGACCTGCGGCAAACTCGACCTCAAAGCCGTCACCACCGCCTGACCATCACCCACCACAAACAGCGAATAGCCAAAGTTCTCAAACCAGCAGGGAGTATTGCAAGAGGCTTAGGCGACGACGGGATTTTCTACTGTTCCATGGTCACTGATTTTCTTAGCCGGCACACCACCCCATGTCGTATTGGGCTCAATAATATCCTTCACAACTAATGCGTTGGCACCAATCCTGACGTTGTCAGCAATGGATACGTCTCCAATGATTGTTGAATTAATCGTCATTTCGACATTATTCCCAATATGAGGAGCACCACCATTTCCATGACCAATTACAACACCGCTAGAGATACTGCAATAGTCACCCACCCTAGCCTCACCATTTGTAATTATCCTTTGACCATGCCAAATGATCAAGCCTTTTCCAAATACGTTAAAACCAATTTCGGAGCACATTTTACGCTGTAACTTACGAAATCTGTATCGCAAAATTACAAACATTAAAAAATGATAAATATTGCTTTTATTATTCCTATGATACTCGCACCTTCTTAAGAGTGTCTTCAATTTAAAAATTGGATCAAATACCCCCCCCCCATTGCGAAGGTTGAGCTTTACGGTCAGCGGCAATAAACTCTTTGAGATCATCCTTGGTTTTAATTCGCTTATATTCATATGCCATGTGAGCCTTCTTAATATAGAAATAATTAAACGCGACCATTAGAGCCGTTCTTAAGTTTAAATAGCAAAGCAATAATATTGTAAAACCCCAAAAGAACCAAATCTTTCCTCAAAAGAGACGGAATCGAAAGATTTTTCATCGATCCGAATAAATCGATAAAACCAGTCTTCTTAACTTCTCTCTTAATCTCCTTTGGAGAAAAGCCGCTTTGCATACAACTTCCGATCGAGCGGAAAACTGAAGCAACAATTGACTCATCAGCATATAATAACACTGCACGACCAAAAGATCGATTAAAAACAAGCTTCTGCATAGCATCATAGATTTTGCGAAGATCCGAAAAATATGACAAAGATGCTCTTGCACACAGGCCACCGGTATTCAGGAAGTACTTATACAAATACCGGGAATTAATCGACACGGATTGAATGTTATTTACATATTTAATCGTAAATTCAAGATCCTCACCCATTACCATATTAGTATTGAACATAATGCCGTAACAATCAATCAAAGATTGCTTATACACCTTATTCCACGGCGGATTAAATTTCTGCTGTAAGAGCTCACAGCAATACTCCTTCACGGAAGGGCTGCAATCCATCAAATCGGTATATGCAGGCTTATAACCCTCCTCCGATGATCCCTGCAGCCAATTCAGCTGGATAAGATCAGAATTATTGGTCTCACAGATTTGTGTCAATGCAGACACGTAATCATCGGTAATGGAATCATCACTATCAACGAAAACGACATACTTTCCTCGCACATTCCGAAGTCCATAATTACGGGCTGCGCTAGCACCCTGATTCCGCTGAGATAGAACAACAATGAAATCGTTCTGATCAGAAACTTTTTGGCAAATCGAAAGAGAGTTATCTTTTGATCCATCATCCACTACAATTACTTCAAAACGATTATTGTTTTGAGTAACAAAATGTCTTAAAAGTTGCTCAATATAATCCTCAGAATTATAAACAGGAATTACAACACTAAACAATATCGACGATTCGTTCATTCACTATCACCTATCCTAGTCGAACTTCTGGGAGTGACGTCCTGATACGGTTTTCCAACCAAGTCTAGTTAGCATTCTCATCAAAAATTCATCACGAACAAGCCATAGATACAGTGCTGATCCAGTAAGATAAATAACCCCACCAACAAGAAGCTGTACTACCAAAGAGGTAATGGTTGTTCCAATAACATGTCCGATCTCAAAAACAGCGAAACACATTACAGCACCTATAGGGAAAAGCCATAATGTCGGAACGATGTACCGCATCATGGGAAACTGCCGACGAACAAACAATAATTGGGCAAAGAATACCGTGAATTCGGCAGCAATGGTACCAATCATTGCACCAACAGCGGCAAATCTTGGTATTAGGACCAAGTTGACTGCAAGATTTGCTACTGCTCCAATTAAGGTTGAAATAACATATGGACGATCCAGCTGCTGAGGGATAAGATACTGCGTTCTTATTACATTTGCCCATGTGACAAAAATCAAGCTGAATCCAAGTCCAGCAATCAATACAGAACTATCTGCAAATTCTTGACCAAAATAAACAGGAGCCAACACACTGCTAATTCCAGCAAGACCGAAAGCAGCTCCAACCACCAATATAGTAAAGTATCGAACTGAAATTCTGTTAAGATAAGAAATCTTTTCACTATCGCTACTTGCCAATAGTGTAGTTATTCTAGGCATCATAACTGTACCGAATGCAGTTATCAGGCTGGTGGGAATATTGATGATTTTTTCAGCATTATCGAACATTCCGACTTGCGCCATCGAAGTCATTGCGCCCAGCATAACCTTATCCAACAGCTTATATATGCTATAGGCAATAGCGGGAACGAATAATAATAAAATCGGTTGGATATTCCTTTTAATATTGACCCATTGTGGTTTTTTGAAACTAACAAACTTATGAAGCTGGAACCATAGATATAGTTGGCTGAACAACATACCAAAAGACATAATAAACGCGTAGATCCATACATCGTCTCGATGTTTCACCAACGTAAATATAGCTATTACCGTTACAATTTTAATGATCGCATTTCTAGTAACGGTCACAGCGAACTGTTCCAAACCAAAAAAACACCAGGTTATATCCAAGACATATGACAATAAAATTATCGTTTGAATATAAGCAACTATTTTGTTCCCAGAAAACAAGAAAGTTACAAACAATAGGTAAGCAATCAACGCCACGAACGTGGTAAAAAGCTGTATCACATATATATTGATAAAGGTCTGGGAAACCTTTTCTCGATCAGCTTTGGTAAGGGCGATACTCCTGTTGCCATGATTGGCGATTCCGAGCATGCCGAACAATCCGAAGTAGGTTACAATTGAGAAAATATAGGAATAAATTCCTAATCCTTCGGCACCCAAAATTCGGGAAACATATGGGGCCGTCACCAATGGCAAAACAATCACTAACACCTGGTAGGCAACGTTATATGCCATATTCTTTTTCAACGAAGTCATACAGCCTCTTTATATTATGTTCACTCGTTATTGGTAATTGACCGCTCAATCATTTTAATGATTTCCGAATCTATATCTTCGTCAAACTTACGTGCAAACAGCATTCCACTTGCCTTGAGCATCGTATAGTCCTCTTTACGAAACACATATGGGTTGCCACGTTTCCAATCAATACAATATCGAATCGTCTTGTAACTATCATTGAAATTTGGGCGATATAGTTTTTTTTCAAACCCAGAATTTACAATTATTGTTTGTATAAAGAACTCATCACCACATCGAGTTCTATGGAATACTCGTTCAACTCTCTTACGTCGCGAAACAATATAACGAGCACAGTCATCGGTAATACTAAACCAGTTGGCACCCTTTTGATATTGAATGCCATAAAGACGTCCTCTATCAATCCAGAACTGAGCAAGCATCGTTAACCTGTACATCACTTTTTCAAATATGTTCTTTTCTCTACTTGAGAAAAATGCATACTTTGAAACACGCCCGTAGGTTTCGGGATCCACGCTCTTCGCATCAAAATGTACAAACTCTGTCCCCTGATATCTTTCAAAATAGGTATGTATGACATCCTGAGACTGTAAAGGAAGATCTGCACCAGACATCAGATGATAATAATCATAATGGCCAGGTATAGATGCTTCCAACAAGCGAAGCTCACATTCAATCTGAGAAAAATCTCCCCATCGTACATCCACACGATTTGCGAGCACACAAAGCTCAGCATGCTTCAGTTGATCTTTAAATTGACCAACATCAACCGTGCCGAGCTTTGCATCAAGATGCAAATAGATGACATTCCGACCGTCATCTAAGCATCGGAGTAAGGCTCGTAACTGCTCAAAATGGTTATGAGCCATAATAAGATAAGCGTGGCGTGACATTATTCCAGGGAATCCACGACGGATTGAAGATAGTCAAACGAAAGTTTACGCAGAGGCTCAAGCTTTTCCGGCAAAGTGGAATAGTCAGCCGGGGCAAACAGGTCAATCTTCGACAATTCAGAAATCGTACGATACCGCGACATTAAGCCAAGCTGGGTCAGGAAGGAGCTCGCACGATCATCAAGAGACGTCTCGCTATGCTTGCTCCTGATATACCAGAAATTCTTCCGGTACAAGGTACCGAAAGCCGTACCATGGAAGGAGCTGGTGATGAACAGCTTAGCGTGCTTAACCATGTTCATGTACACATCGGGACCATAGGATTTAATCAAACGGATTCCGTTGCGCCAGCACATCTTCAATGTCCACTCCTTGGCCTCCATGAAGTACACAGGCATTCCAGTCTTCTTGGAAACCGACTTGAGAAACTTCTGGACCTCCTCAGTGATGCTGAAGCAATAGTAGAAGATATAATCTCCCGAAATCACAGGGCCATTACCGATATCAACGAGATTTTCCCATTCATCGACATCAATCAGCATAGTGGGATCAAGACAGATGGGCACCTCAACACCCGTGGCAGCTTTAATCCACTTCTGAGCGTTTTTCTCACGCACGGAAACCTTGTCAAATTTGGCAAAGTAATCCTCATAACGAGTAGAATCACCCTCCAAATCGAAGGGATTATTGGCACCAAAGCTTACTGCATAAGCAAAGCGAGGACGATCCTTCACAAAGGAGAGGTAGTATGCATCATCAGCATCGATACACTTAATGTTCCATACCTGGTCACTACCAGTAATGAACGCCTTATACTTGTCCGAAAGAGGAACAAGCTCGCTGGAATCCGAATATGAGCGATCAGAAAGGTGGAAGTACTTCTTCTGAAAGTCTTCATATGCTTTGTATTGACGCTTCATTTCCTTCATATTCGTAGCCCAGATAAGGCTTTTAATCGCCTGCTTCCAATTCTTGGGCTTAGGAATGGGAGCATACATGTTGCGCTGCCCACGGTTGGAAAAATCAATCAACTCGGTTTGTTGATGAAAACGATCCTCCAGCACATGCTGCAGAGCAAGAGCCTGAAGCATAGAACCATTATTGTGTGAAGCATGAAAAGTCATCATGCCGATCTTGCCATTCGAAGTCATTACTTTTCTCCTTATCTCTTTACATTATTACTTGAGATATATTGAATATTTTTTATCAAAACTTGGGTTATTAAAAAACCCGCTCAGCGCCACAAGGAATATGATCATATATATATAATTCTGCATAACACCGGCCCAAAACAATGTTGTCTCGAACATCGCAGAATACATATACATGATGGCCAAACTTAAGAAAACCTTTCTCAGAGCATGGTTGGCCACCCTGTTCAATCCGGCGAAAAGTATAATAATCATAGTAACATAAAATACACAACCAAGATACCCTGATGTGATTAATACGTAGACATAACTATTATCCAACCAATACGTCTTATACGGAGTTTGATTTAGACCATAAATTTCGTTCGAGGCCAATCCCAAACCAACAACCATACGCCCACTTTTCAAAAAGGTGGGGAGAGCAACTTCAAGCAGTGTTTCTCGATTGGATTGATTTAATAAATCAGAGAATGATAACCCGGTTAATCCATACGAAAAGAATAGAACGACAATAATTGCTATTGTACATTCAACAAAAAATCGAACCCTTTGACCTATTTTACTTTCCCTAAGCATCATGAAAAGATAACAAAGGGAAAAAATAATAAATCCCGAAATCGCATTTCTTGAAGCGCTGCCAAACAGCATTATGACACTTACAAGCAAGGTCAGATAATTAATCCACTTATTACCAAAGGGTATTTGGTCTCTTTTTCGCAGAATTATCCAAATCATCAAATAACATATGCAAAATGCACCTAAAGCATTGTAATGACTAAATCCATATGTTACTCGAGCCCGTTCAGAATCATTGAAAACAGTAGCCACATTCAACTGTGCTATATCTGTTATATTGGTGAGAAACTGGAAAAGAATGATAAAGGAAAAAACGTAATACGCTGTCAGTAGCACCCCATCAAAAAGATGATAGATACATATCACAGCTACCGTAGAAAACACTACCAAAAGGAATAGTGTCTGACGCATAAAAATACCATTTGTATATTGCGCCAGAGGAGGATTAATAAAAACCTTGCCAAATACGACTATATAGACAGCAAGAAGAATCGAAAGAAACGTTGATATATGAAATGTGCCAAACTTTTCATTCCTCTTGATCTTCTCAAATGCATACAACATAAACATACATCCGGAATAGGCGACCTGAACAACGGTTGTATTAAGAGGAATGAAATTCACCGTTGTCGTAATAGACGCACGGCTCAATAGCAAGAAAGCAAAGAGAAAAAGCGCGATTGTTTTTTCTGTAATGCGCGTGTATAGAAGCTTCTTCATAAGATCACCTCCTTCTACCCCTTTCTATGAGCAAAATCAAACCCTCTTCTTCTTCCTATAAAGAAGGAAGACCTTATCATAAAGAAGAACATTTAACGTAAACAATCTAAACTGAATCTTCTTGGATCGCGAAAGATAACTGGCATTACGGATGTAGGACCTATTATCCAGAATAATTTCTCGGCAATGATTCCGGAAGGATCCGGGACATTGCACCTTATTCTTCAAGTAGGAATCGTAAACAGTCAATGCAGCTGATGCATATGATACATGGCCAATAACAGCCAGATTAGGATAATTCTTATCCAGAAAGACCATCTGCTCATAGGCAGCATCAAGAAAATCATGATTAATCTTCTTACTTTTGGTAATGCTGTTGGCACGCTGAAAATAATTGTAGCATGCATCGGGAACGTAGGCGACTCCCTGAGCAAGGTCAAACAGTCGATACATAATGAAGAAATCTTCACTTAATTTACCGACAGGGAAGCGAATATCAGCAAATAATTCTCTTTTATAAAGCTTACTCCACGCTCCCATATCAAATAGTCTAAAGGTATTCATCTCCTCAATAGCCCGAGGAAACTCAAAAAACTGCTCTGGCTCGGTATTGGCCTTGGCGATAACTTCTCCATCATCAAATACATAGTTGATGCCGCATACCGCAATATTACAAGAATACTTCAAGATCGCTTGAAGAAGCTTCTCATACATATATGGCTCGATATAGTCGTCACTATCAACAAACCCTATATATGTACCTTTAGCAACGTCAATTCCCGCATTTCGAGCAGAGGCTAAGCCTCCGTTTTCTTTGTGAATGACTGAAATACGATTATCCTTTTTAGCATAATCATCACAAATCGTAGCCGAACCATCTGTTGAACCATCATCTACGACAATGATTTCTAGATTGGAATAAGTCTGGCCAATGATACTATTTAAGCATTTCGTCAGGAATTGCTTCACATTATATACAGGCACGACTATGCTAATTAAGGGTTGAACATCCATTGCACAATTACCTCTCACTCAATTGCCCTATACCTATTCTGTGGCCTTATACAAGGCTAAGGTTTGATCCACTACTTTGTCCCAATTGTATTTTTGGGTGATGTAGTTGGCGGCGGTCGCTTGCAGCTCCGCCACACGAGAGGAATCGGCGAGTAAGTTGCTCAGTTTGGCAGTGAGATCTGCAATGTCGCTTTTATGGAAAGTAACGGCGTAGTCTTCTACTACCTCGGCGCATTCGGGGATGTCGGAAGTAAGGCAACAATTGCCATAGCTCATGGCTTCCAGTAGACTCATGGGCATGCCTTCGAGATCACTAGGCAACACATAGATATAAGCATTGCTGTACAACTCCGCAAGTTCCTGGCCCTCGATAAAACCAGTCAACACGATGCGAGGATCGGTAGCCGCAGCAGATTGAATCTGTTCATAGTATTCAGCGGAATCGGAAGATCCACCGGCGATGACCAGCTTCTTATCAGTATCCAATTGCTTGAATGCCTCGATAAGATAATGCACGCCTTTTTCCGGCACGATACGGCCTAGAAACAGCACATACCCGTCTTTCACCAAACCGTATTTCCGAGTAATCTCATCGGCTGGAACAGACTCATTGCGTTCAATGCCATTGGGGATGAATCGCACATCACGCCCATAGGTGTCTTTGAAATAGCGCTGCACGTTGCGGCTCAGCACAATCACTTCATCGGCACAGGTAGCGGCGGTACGCTCCCCTAATTTCAGATACGTAGAGGCGAATTTACCCCATTTGGCGCGCTGCCAATCTAGACCATGAATCGTGGCCACTGTACGAATACCGAACCAGTGCGCAAAACGCAACGGCACGCACGGCCCTTCCGCGTGGTAATGAATCACATCAGGGCGGGCCATAATAGCCTTTACTGTGGCAAAGAATGACGAGGTGAGCGCGGCCAGACCTTTTGCATCGATAGTGGTGACAGGTATTACCTTCACTCCGCGATACATGAACGGCTTGCTATTCTGGTTCGACGCATTATCGAACACCGCACCGGCAACATTATGGCCTTTGCGGTTAAACGCTATGACCTGCTCCCCGCGTGCAGCCATACGTGTAGCCAGTTCGTCCACAACAATCTCGATGCCACCTTCGCGAGACGGAATGCGTTTGTGGCCGATGAACGCGATCCTCATGGCCTCAGTCCTTCTTCATTTTCTCGCTCTTTTTGTGCTGGATTTGGCGCTTCCTGCCGTTGTCGTCGGACTCGTCACCGTAGTAGTAATAGCCACCCTTCTGGGGCTTCTCCGTCTCGCCGTAATTCATGGCCAAGCCCACGGGATCGATGCTCAGTGTGCCCAGTTCGCGCCCGGTCTGCCGGAGCAGTTTCTTTTCCGTCACTCCCAAGCCGGCCACCAGCAGCAGTTCCGGCCCTTCCTTGGCGAATACGGCGGCATCATTGGCCACCTGCATGGGGGCGGTATCGATAATCACATAGTCATAGGCTCCGGAAACCTGCTCAACCAGTGCCTTCATAGCGCGGGAATTCAGCAGAATGCTGGGGTTCATGGTTTGTTTTCCAGCAGGAAGCACGTGGAAGTTCGGCTTCCAGTAGCGTTGAATCGCATCATGCGACGATACACGGTTGGTAATCAGATGGGTCAAGCCCACTGCGCCCTCAATGCCTAGGGCCTTGCTCACCGAGGGGTTGCGCACATCGGCGTCGATCAGCAGTACCTTGCTGCCATTTTCGGCAAATGCAGTCGCCAGGTTCACGCTCAGCGTGGTCTTGCCTTCGGACGGGCCGGTAGAAGTCACCACAATTACATTGGATAACGGCTCATCGGGCAGCACGAACATCACATTGGTGCGCAGGCGTCGAATCTCTTCTGCCTCGCGGGAGGCCGGGCGGGAGATAATCACCGGCGACGTACCGGCATAAGCCTCATTGCGGCTCAGCGACCCCAGTACGGGAGCATCGATAACAGCAGTAACATCCGAATCGCGGCGAACACGGGTGTCCAGCAAATCCTTGATAAAGGCAACCACGATGCCGAGAATGACACCAACCGCAAGACCTGCCGCCAGATTGAGCTTGACGTTGGGTGAGCTGGGGGAAGCCGGAGCGTACGCCTGCTGCACCACAGTCAGGTTGACGGGAGAGATGATCTTATCGCCCTCATCGCTGTAAATCGTGGAAGTAACCTGTTTTCTCAGGTTTTCGGCAACCGAATTGGCAATGCTGGACGCCTGCTTCGGGTCTGGATTATTAACCGAAATATCCACCAGCATGGTGCCATCCGGGTTGGAAGCGGTAACGCTCGCAGCCAATTCCTTTACCGTGGTGTCAAGACCCAGATCGTCAATAACCGGCTGCAATACAGACTCGGTTTTTACCAATTGCGGATACGTTTGAATCTGGCTATTGATGTAATTGGCGCCAGAGCTCAGCTCGCCTGCATTGCTGGATGCGCCCGACGCAGCCGCTGAACTGCGATAAGTGGCCAAGAGTTCGGAAATTGCGGTGTATTGCGGAGTGCGGGTAAAGGTGTACGCGCAGATTGCCACCATCACAATAACCAGTGTGACTACTGCGGTAATCACATGCTTTCTTACCGCATTGAATAAATCGAGAATGGTGACTCCATTACCATCCTGCACCTGTTCAGCTTCATCCACGGCTATGCTCCGTTCTTCCTTATTCACGGTTCCACCTTAATGTATAGGGGTTGCCCCTTTAATCAACCAAGGGGGTCTGTCTCAAAATCATTTCATTTTCATTGGCCGCGGGACTGGCCAGCACATGCACCGTGGTCTCGAAACTTTCCCCCGGCCGCAATGTCACGGTTTTCACCCCCACCGTCAGTCCATCGTGCACAGCGAACTGATCGAAATCCTGGGTCCAATCCACAATGCGCCCTTCATCGGGGGCGTAGACGTACAGCACCGTTTCGATCTCCCCCGTACGGGGGTTGCCGTTATGGTCATAGCCGCGCAACAGATCCGGAGCGGCATTCACCTCGGCGGCATCGGCCGTATTCGTCAGTTTGATGTGAACGGTGTATTGCTTGGCGCCACTGGGATAGGTTTTGTCATATGTACTGGTCACTTCACGCTTCAGGTACCAGTCCATCTTGCCCATAGTGGCATCGTTGAAGTACACACCCGTAACCGAATGAGCCGGTTTCGACTGCAATTCGCCGGCGATGGTCGTGCCCGAGATACGCCGCTGCTCATCTTCATGAGCACTCCATACATACAGATGGCCGTCGGATACGGACTTCTGGAACGTTTGCACCAGCTGCTGATTCTTGCCGTCCACATTCTTGAGCACATGAGCGAAGACCTCACTGGCCGCCATCGTAAAGAAGTCGGTTTGCTCCGCCTGCGTATCGGTATCAATATAAATCTGGTTCAGAATTCGCTGCTCGGCATTGTCGCCGCTCATCACCGTGCCGTCGGAGAGCGTCACGGGGCCGGCAACCTTCAATAACCGCTGCAGGAACACCGGATCCACGCTGATGACGCCATCCACATCGTCATGACCGGCTCGGTGCCAGATCTGACTCGCGATATCAGCGACGCGGGGAAAATCGGGAGTGAAATTGATGTCCGGGTAGTCCGTGGCCATCTTGGTGGAGAAGAGATTGCGTTCTTCCGCCGTCAGTACGCTCGCGGCTTCATCCTGGCTGAACAGACCATTCCGAGGCGGATCGCCGAACGTGCTCATGCTGATTTTGCCTGTATCGACGGTGAGCGTGGCCCACGCAGTTGGAATGCCTCCCGTGGCACGCAGCTCAGCAGATCTGGCAGCTCGGCATTGTTCGGTGCCAGCACTAGGTAGGTTCGCGGGCCACTGCTACTGCCCTCGCTGCTATCCAAGTCGAACATCTTGGGCAGCACATCCGCCAGCCGACTGGCCGCATCCGTCAGGCTGGCAAGCTCCTTGAACTTGCTACGCCCCTGCTGCACCGCCTCGGTAATCTGCGGAATATGCGTATCGCCAATCTTGCCCATGTCTACGCTGGCATCCGCCACTACTCCATTGGCGGCGGCAAGATCCTGAGCCACGCTGGCCATATCCCCCAGCTGAATCGTGCCGTCTTTGATACCGATGCTGTTGAAATCCAAGGCCTGTGCCGCCTTGGCAAGCTTCGGCAATGCGTTGTTCGACACGTCTTCCAAAATGTGCACCATGTCTCGCGCGGCCTTCACGTCAGAACCGTAATAGGGCACCAATGTGGCCAGTTTCCATACCGGCTGCTTGGTCTGCGCATACGTAGCGTCGATATGCTGGGAGAATGCTTCAATGCTGGCTTGCGCTTTGTCGGTGTCGCCGGCTTGAACTTGTGATTGGATGCGGCTTGCGGCCTGAATCGCTGCTTCCACTTCATTTTTCGCTTTGAGCGCGGAAAGGCCGAGCCACGCCGCGAGCGCGGCAATAGTCAACAGCAGTGCGCCGATTACAATCAGCACCATCCGAATGCGCTTTTTGCGCTTGATCCGCCTGATATGTTCATGGCTCATACGCCGGCGGTGCTTACGCCGTTCCGCCGCTCGGGCGTCTTCAGCAAGTACCTCGGGGTCAACATACGGCTGTATCACTTGGCGATCATCCGCGTTTTCCGACCGCTCGGAGGGTGCCGGCGGCTGAGGTATTTCTGGTGTGTTCGAATCAGTCATAGATTATCGACTTATCTTTCTGGAATCACGTTCAAGGGCGGGGCGGCAAGGGCGCGGCAAGACTGAAGCAGCGAAACGGAAAGGAATCAGTACGCTCCCTTGTGACTCAGCACGGCACCGACCGTGCGGAAGAGAAGCACAATGTCTCCCATAATCGACCAGTTCTGCACGTAAGCCACATCAAGGGCCTCACTCTCTTCGGCAGACAAATCGGAGCGACCGGACACTTGCCACGGACCGGTGATGCCGGGCTTGACCAGCATGCGGGTGGCGTACAGACGGTTGTAACGGGCATATTCCTCAGGCAGCGACGGGCGCGGCCCCACTACGGACATATCCCCCATCCACACGTTGAGGAACTGCGGCAACTCGTCAATGGAGAAGCGGCGAATGAAATGCCCCACCTTGGTGATGCGTGGGTCGTTCTTCATCTTGAAGATGAAGCGGTCGGTCTGGCCGGTTTCTTTTGCGAGCTCCTTCTTGAGCGCGTCGGCGTTCACCACCATCGAACGGAACTTGTACATCTGGAACGGCTT
>OAZZ01000974.1_pt1 | contig 12790 bp, 10 predicted proteins | sample 1495051 | NCBI WGS metagenome assembly OAZZ01 (sample SAMEA2579977, study PRJEB22360) | human gut metagenome
TCGTTGAACACGACCTCCACCTGGGACATGAACGGGAGATACTCCCAATCGGTGTTGACCTTGTCCATTGAATCGAAGTAGACGGCGTTGACATCATCATTGGCGTAGTAACCGTCGGTCTCCTTCTTATTGCGCTGGTTCTCATCGTCCTGATAGACGGAGGCCGCCATGAAGAAGTTGCCGTTGTTGGTATCCTGCCATGACTGGATGGCATCCTTGTCGGAATCAAGCCAGTTGATGAACGCGAGAGCCGCCGCCTGCTTCTCCTTCGGGCAAGCCGCGGAGACGCTCATCATGGAGCCGACGGAAGAGGACTGGTAAGGCTGTCCTTTCCAGGACGGCGGGGCAGCAACCACCATCTTGCCTTTGAGGCTCGGGTTCTGCTCCTTGTAGGTGTTGCCCATCCAGTTTTCATTGATGAACGTGGCGTAACGACCGTCATTAATCGAACGGTTGAACTCGTCAGTGAAGACGGTACCGCCTTCAAGGACGCCATCCTTCAGGCACTTCTGCAGGAATTCCGTGAATTCCTTTGCTTTTCCGCTGTTCATAGTCAGTTCGACGTCGTCCACGGAATTAACCTTCCACAGACGCGCTCCAACGGAACGGTAGAGGTTAGTGAAGAAGGAGATGTCGGATCCCAGGATTCCCATATATTTGTTGGAATCTTCTTTGTGGAGCTTAATGCCCTCGTTGTAGATGTCTTCCCAGCTTTCTGGCACCTGCAGGTTATGTTCGTCCAGAATATCCTTTCGCACATAGTTGGCCAATGGTGTGGCGTCCTGCGGCGCACCGTAGAGGCCGCCGGCGTAATGCACCTGAGCCCATGCAGTCTTGGTGTATAGCTTGCTCCATGCCTTTTCGATGCTATCGTTGGCAAAATTCAGCAATGCACCCGAAACCGCGAACTGCTGGAATTTATTAGCGCTCATCTGTACGACGTCGGGAATATCCTTCTGGGCTTGAACGACGTTCTGGAACTTGGTGAAATGATCCTCCGCGGCACCGGTGTTGACAAAGTTGATTTTGATGTGCGGGTACTTCTTCTCGAATGCCTTGACAGTGGGCTCCATCTGCTTGGCGGAATAGGCCCAGACGGTCAGTTCGACGTTCTTCGAGGTGTCGGTCAGAGCGTTTTCGACGTCCTGCGCGGTCACATCGCTCTTGGCCTGGTTCCCATTAGTGCTGGAACCACATGCCGAGATCCCGGCCGTCATTGCCAGCGCCGCGATAGCGGCCACAAGCCTGATACTCTTCTTCATGATTACTCCTTTGTGTGTCATGAATTACTATTTTGTTGTTTTCCAAAAGGGCGGATGCCGCACGGTCGCCAAGGCAACGAATGGGTGATCGTAGGGACCGTGCGGCCGAGGGTTCACTGCTTGACGGAGCCGGCCGCGAGGCCAGACTGCCAGTACTTTTGCAGGAACATGAATGCGATGATCAACGGAACAACTGCGATAAGCGAGCCCGTGATGATGAGGTTGTTCGGAACCTGACCGTTGGCAGTTCCCTGGGCGCCCATCTTCAGCCACATGTTCAGACCGACTGTCAACGGGTAGTCGTTGGTGTCCGAGAGCATGATCAGCGGCAGGAAGTAGTTGTTCCAGACACCGACCAGCGTGAACAGCAGTACGGTGACGAAACCTGGAGACAGCAGCGGGAAACCGACCTTCCAGAAGATGGTCCAAGTGTTTGCACCGTCCAGTTTCGCGGCTTCGATCAGCGAGACCGGAATCGAGGTCTGCGCATAGATGATCATCAGATACAGGCCGAACGGCGTGGCCAGCTGCGGAATAATCACGGCCCATGGAGTGCCGACCAGCCCGATCTTCGAATACATGAGGAACAGCGGCACGGTGATTACCGTAGAAGGAATTGACATGAATGCCAGAGTGACGGCCAGCAGGGCGTTACGTCCAGGGAATCGCATGGTGGCGATGGCATACCCGGCGAAAGTGGCAATGATGGTTGCACCAACACCTGCTACCACTGCGTACATGATCGTATTGAACAGCCAGCGGGTATAGGCGCCATTCTGGTAGGAGAACGTATCCTGCACGTTCTGCCAGAACACATTCTTGTCATCGAACCACAGGCCGAAAGAGCTGAAGATGCCCTCACTGGTCTTTGTGGAAGAGAAGATGACCCACAGCAGCGGCACGAGGCAGTAGATGACCATCACAGCCATAATGATGTGCAGCAGCCAGTTGAGCACACGCTGCTTGCCGGTCAGCTTCGGAGCCGGCTCACGCTGCTGCATGCGCTTGTAATGCTTGCTTGCCTTGAGCGCCAGTTTGGCGTCTCTGCGCTGCAGCGACTTGGAACGTGGTTTTGCGATTGCTTCACTCATCACTTGTTCTCCCACTTGTTGCCGATGATCTTAACGACGGCGACCAAGGCCATGACGATGATGCCGATGACCAGAGAGACGGCAGCGGCATAGTTGACGTTCTGGCCATTGAATGCGAGGTTGTAGGTGTAGATGTTCGGCGTATAGCTGCTGTTGATCACGTCCGGGGCGGAAGTACGCAAGATGTTCGGTTCGTTGAACAGCTGGAGCGTGCCGATTACAGAGAAGAGGACTGTCATCACGATGGTGCTCTTAATCTGCGGGATCTTCACGGACCAAGCGATGCGCAGCTCCGAAGCGCCGTCAATACGGGCAGATTCGTACAGGTCGTTCGGAATGCCGATCAGTGCAGAATAATAAATCAGCATGTTATAGCCAAGGAAGCACCAAGTGCAGATGTTTGCGATGGCGAACAGCATGAGCTGCTTCGACAGCATATTAGGAGCCGCTACGCCAAACATGCCGGCGATTTGTCCAAAAAGACCATACTTATCGCCGTAAATGTATCCCCACATCAGCGCTGCGATGACGCCTGGGACGGCATAAGGCAGGAACAGCAGGATTCGCGGCACTGCGATATGGCGGATCCTCTGGGAGTCCAAGACGAGCGCCGCCACGAGGGACAGAATCAGATTCATCGGAATCTGGATCGCCGCGTAAATCAGCACGTTCTTAAAGCCGCCCCACAAAGCCTCATCCTTGAACGCTCGGATGAAGTTGTCGAAGCCCGCGAATGTGGTGCCACCGAGAAGGGACTGCTTGAAGAAGCTGAGATAAAGCGCGTAGAACATCGGGACGATCATGCCGAACAGGAAGACCACCACGTATGGAAGACAATACAATATGCCTATGTATTGGCGCTTCGGCTTGCGCATCACGGAAGTATCCGGTTGCGCCGTTGCATTTGTCATAGTTTTTCTCCTAACCCGTCTGAATGAGCCTGCCAACAACATCGTCGCCATTGCCGTTTCATCCATCGGTACGTTCTTCAATGTACAAGGCTTTAAAAAAAAAAAGCAAATAAAACTTCATTGCGCGTGGCGAAATTTTCGTTATCTTGTTTCCCCGCCTGAGAAGGGCTTTATTGCAACGTTATGCACAAATCGCGCTCATCGAAGAAACAGCAGCCAATCCATGGCTGCAGCATCCATCTCCGCTATATAGGCAGCAACACGCCGATAGAAAAGCTGTTCTAGAGTAGCGAAAATTTCTCTATCCTATATGTACCGCTTTTTGCAGCGTCGCATACGAAAAGAGAAGAGTCGGGGGGCGGTGACGTTTTGTTGGACTTCGTTGTCTGAATGGTCGTTCGCAACGACAGCACGCACGTTCAGGCGACGAGCCCGAGCTCGATGCGTTTGCCCATGATGCTCATCCCGTATTCGAGTGTGATGCGCTTGTCCCTGTACCAGACCATGTACTCGTCGAGCATTTTGGTGAACCCGTCGATGGTGACGCCTTTGAAGCTACGCATGTGGAAGAATTGTTCCTATAGCCCTTCAAAGGTGAGGTTTCGCAGAAACAAAAAGGGTTCCGGGACAAACCCGGAACCCTAAAGGCGGATAAGGCGAGATTCGAACTCGCGGAGGCTTTCACCTCACACGCTTTCGAGGCGTGCTCCTTAGACCGCTCGGACACTTATCCATGCTGCCAAAATGGCAACTTGTTCATTATGCCACATTCTGCCGACCTGGCAAATCGGAGTTTCGCTGAGCAAGTCTCAAGTGCATGCCGCTTGAGACATGTCAGATCACAATCCCGGAATTCGCCCGAAGCGCTGGCATTGCGTTTACGCGCCAAGCACTCCGACAGGAATTACATACACTCCATCATCGCGTTGATACGCGAACTCGCCGACCCCCACCAACACCGCCAAGAACTCCGGTTCACGGGTTCGCGCACTCGGATTTCTCAGCAGTTTCCCTTTCAGTCTGCATAGATTTGCCGCTGCCTCAGGGACTTTATCCTCACTGGACTTAATCTCGATGCCGCCCCACCGTCCATCGGACAATTCAATAATGGCATCACACTCCAGACCGGAATCGTCATGATAATACCGAACCGGTTCTATCCCAATATCGAGGAGAGATCTCGCATACACCAACAGATCGCGGATGCATAGATTCTCAAACAGAAACCCAAAAGTCTGCCAATCGCCGATAAGAGCAGCAGGACTCATGCCCAACATTGCCGCCGCAATGGAAGGATCGGCAAAATACCGACGCGCCTTGGTCTGGAGTCGCTTTGGATCCCGTGCCGGTGGGACCCAGCCCTTTATCGGATCGATGACGAACATGTTCTCGAACATGGCCGTATACCCGGATACCGTTCTCTCCGAAATGAAATCGTCAAGATTTTCTTCAGTACCGTACATATCCTTACGCAAGGTTTTGAATGTCACAGCTTGACTGATATTGCGCGCAAGCGAATCCAGCAGACGACGAGCCGCATCAGGATCCTTGCCTTGCTTGGGCACACTCTCAGTCAGCGTGAGTCGCATGTATTCCCGAATCAGAATCTGTGCATCAGATACAGGCATAGCCACCGCCTCCGGCCATCCACCTCGGCATACGGCATCCAACAACATCTGTGTACTTATCTCTGATTTTGCAGCGGCGAACTTATGTTCAAACAGTCCACTGAGACTTACCGCACCTGTCGAGAGTCCGGACTCATATAAAGTCAGAGGATTCATACGGATACGTCCGATTCGTCCCGCACCACTATGGTTCGGCCGATTCTCATTGAGAGGAGTGGATGAACCGGTCAGAATCCACTGACCTTTATTCGCGGAATCATCGTCGACGTGATGACGGACTTCATCCCATATAGCTGGGGCGAGTTGCCACTCATCCACGATATGAGGTCTATCTCCCAACAGCATCAATGACGAATCCGCCTTAGCCGCAGCCAAATTGTTATTGCGATCCACATAGGTAATGCTGGCTGCATGGGCCCGCGCAGACCAAGTTTTCCCGCACCACTTGGTGCCGGTAATCTCCACCGCGCCAAAGATGCGCATATATCGTTCGATCTGTGCATCCACGATACGAGGGCGATAGGCTTTCGGCTTGATGTCGCCCGCCAGAGAATCGGCCATTCCGCGCACCTCCCGTTATTTCACGTCCGCCATCGCAATAATCCGAATTTCTCAACTACCAAAATCCGAATGTTGCAACGACGAAAACCCGAACTTTCTAACTACAATAATCCGAATCTCCCAACTACCAAAATCCGAATGTTGCAACGACGAAAATCCGATTATTGGTGGTGGTAGAAGCGGTGACGGGGCCACTCTGCATTGAGTGGTCTCTCCCTCAGTCTCGCTACGCTCGACAGCTCGAACGCAATTAAGGACAGCTTTCCAGCTGCCATTTTATTTGCTCACCGTCGTTCGCCTTCGCCTAAAAACGCCTCCGGCGTTTTCTTCACGGCTCAGCTCATCAGAGGGAGCTTGGATCTCGTCCTTTACGCCACCTGTTCGTGGACGGAGGCATTGACCCATTGGGACTGCTGGACGTTGTAGCCGGAGAAGATGCCGATGTCGAGCATGCAGTCGCGGTAATCGCGGCCGTGGGCGATGGTGATGTAGCTGTCGTCCACCAACCGGTTATGCGTGGGATCCAGTCCGACCCATCGGCCATCCTGATACACCTCGACCCAAGCGTGGGTCGCGCCCTCTCCCCCAAGCAAGCCGGCAATGTAGCGCGCGGTCAATCCCACGTGCCGGCACACGGACAGCATCACATGGGCATAATCCTGGCATACGCCCTTGCGCTGGGCCAAGGCCTGTTCGGCGGTGGTGCGAATCGTGGTGGAACCGGGCGTGTACACAAACGCCTTGTAGACCTCATCCATCACTTCAGTGGCCTGCTGCACCGGAGTGGCGTCGGAAGGCAACGCAGCCAAGCGTTCGCGGCATACGGCAATCATCGCCTCCACGGTCGGGCCGGGAATGGTGAGCGCTGAATTGAATCGGTACAGCGGTTTATAGGCTTCCTTATGGATATGCGCATTGTCCACGAAGGCGATGCCGGTCACCGAATAGCTGAATATGTCGTGCGGCTCGGGGATGAATCCGGTCATCACCACGGAGCCAAAGGAGTCGATGGTGGTTTCGAGTTCAGTTTCGGGCTGAATCTTCACTTCCACGTCAATCACCTGTTGGCGAGGGCCAGTGGCGGGAATACAGCGAAGCTGGAACCTGTGATCGGTGACCGGTGCGCTGAAGGACAGCCTCATCTCATAGTCGAACACGAGTTTTTTCACAACGTCTCCTGCACTTACACACGAGCCGGCAACCGGCACATTCTCGGGATAACAACACTACAGCCATGGCTGAGGTATGGTCCGCGCGCTCACAGCCCACGCATATATTCCGGCAATCTGCTGATACGCATCGGCCGGCACTCGGGCGCACGGTTTTTTCGCCATACCACCATAGCATTTGAACCCGTCAGGGCGAACGTCGGGTTAGGGGCGCTTGGCATCCATGTTCATGGAGCTCAGTGAGCCCATGTCTTTGATGGCCAGGGCGCTGACACGGCCGGAATAATCGTCAAGGTACTTCTTCAGCAGGTCGGCGACTTCCTGATATCCGCGAGACGGCAGCTGACCGACCAGCCAGCTCAGCCCATCGGTGAAGCAACTGGGCAACGGCATGCCGTCGAGGATCATCGAGTAGGAGGCGAGCTTCCTAAGCGGGGCTTCCATCTCCTCCATCGTCAAACCGAAGCGCGCGTACAGGTCGATGCGCTCCAGATACTTGCCGATGAAGATGAACGCCTTCAGCGTGGGGTCGACCGGCGAGTTCTCGATGCCGCCCCAGAAGGCGAGCATGTCATCGGTAATATCGCGCTGCTTGTAGATGTCCTCGGCGTCGGCCGCATATTTGGCGGCATCGGTGATATTGGTCATCGCCAACTCCACGTACTGCAACAGACGCGAGCTCAATTCCGGGCGCAGAATCATGGCGTTGTTGAATGCGGAGGTTACGGCCGACCGCACCGAATCAGGATTAGACCCGTCGTACAAGAAGCTGTTCACGAACCCGTCGAAGTCCTCGAAATCTTCGGGCAGGTCGAGTGCGTGAGCGAACGGACGGAAGGCATCCACATCGGTGTCCATCACGCGATCGTAGAACGGGAAGAACTGGTTCAGCGTGGTGAAGGCGCGCTCGGTGTACCGACCCAGCCAATACAGGTTGTCTGCCTTGGATGCGGTAACCAGCGACAACGAGTGGCGGCGGGACTGGCTCAGCAGGTTCGCCACATACGTTTCGGCACCGTACTCGTGCTCGACGCCGGATTCGGGTGCCAGCACCCAGGTGTCCTTGAAGCCGCCGCCCTGGGAGGAGTTGACGATCATCTGTCCGGGCACGGACGAGTAGCGGGTCAGGCCCGAATACCACACGTGCGTATTCTTGCCGGTGACCACGAAGGCACGCAGATCGCATTTGCGCGGCGACATCTCACCGGTCTTCGGATCCACCACATCGATATCGCGGAACTGAATCACCTCTTGGGCGATGAATCGACGAGGTTCCTCCTTGATCCGGTTGGCGAGCTCCTCACGTGCGGCGGCATCCAGCGACGAACCGAACACCACGCCGTAACCACCGGCTTCGGCCACATCCTTGATGACCAGCTCTCCCATACGATTCAGGACTTCCTTACGGTCGGCCTCGAACATCGGCATATACGTGGGCGCGTTGTTGAGAATCGGTTCCTCGCCGAGATAGTACTTGATCATCTGCGGCACGAAGTAGTAGATGGCCTTGTCATCGGCCGCGCCGTTGCCCGGCGCGTTGACGATGGCCACGTTGCCCGCGCGGTAGGCGGACAGGATACCGGGCACGCCGATCACCGAATCCGGGTTGAAGGCGAACGGGTCGAGGAATTCGTCGGACAGGCGGCGGTAGACCACGCCCACGCGGTGGCGTTTGCCGGCGTAGTCGAGGAAGTAGACCTTGTTGTCCACCACTTCGAGGTCTTCGGGGAAGGCCAACGCCGCACCGGTCTTCTCCGCCAGATAGGCGTGCTCGAAGAACGCGGAATTGTAGCGTCCGGGGGTCAGCACCACGGCGATGCCTTCGGTGGAGACGAAGTCCATGGCCTTGCGCAGCAGGCGCGGGTATTCGCGATTGTCGCGAATGTGCACGTCGCGGAACAGGCGTGGGGAGATGCGGCGCTCGATGTCGCGCACGAACAGCGGGTAGCTGGCGCCCGAGGGGATACGCAGGTTGTCTTCCAGCACCCACCAGCGGCCGTCCTCGCCTTGGACCAAGTCCTCGCCGGCGATGTGCGCGAAGATGCCGCCGGGAGGGGTCACGCCGTTGACCTGCGGGAAGTAGCCGGCCGAGGTGTATACGTATTCCTCCGGCACCACGCCGTCATGGATGATGGCCTTGTCGGAATAGATGTCCTTCAGATAGGCGTTCAGGGCGTTGACGCGCTGCTTCAGGCCCTTCTCCAGCTCGTCGAACTCGTCGGATTCGATGATGCGCGGCACGGGATCGTACGGGAAGAGCCGGTCGTGGTATTCGCCGTTCTTGTAGATGCCGAAGCGTACGCCGTTGCGGGACAGTTCGCGGTTGATCGCCTCACGACGGTTCACCAGTTCATGGGCCAGTCTGCGTGCTGCGGATTCGATCATCGTGCCTGCTCCTTGCTGTGGCGGCTCTGTGGCCTGAGCGGTTGGGCGTTCGAGCGTACGCTGGCGCCACAAGCCGCAACCGGGTTTGATGGTTACAACCTAAGTCGGGCCCGTTTCAGCAAACGCGCGAGAATGTTACAGGCAGGTCACTTCGCCGGCCGCGCGCATCTTGCCGATCGCACTCGTCTCGCCGACCGCACTCGTTACAATGAATGGCTATGACACGACTGCGCATTGACTTGGCCTACGACGGCGGCGGATTCTATGGCTGGGCCAAACAGCCCAATCTGCGTACGGTGCAAGGCACCATTGAAGATGCGCTGCACAAGGTGCTGCGGGTGCCGGCCGATGACGCGGCCGAACCGTTGCGTCTGACGGTGGCTGGGCGCACCGACACCGGTGTGCACGCCTCCCACCAAGTGGCGCATCTGGATGTATCCGATGAGGTACTGAATCGCTGCGTAGGGCACATGACCATTCCGATCACCATGGCGCTGACCCGCAGACTCAAGGCCGTGCTGCCTCCGGACATCGTCATTCATGGCATTGCCGTAGCTCCGGTCGGCTTCGATGCCAGGTTCTCCGCACTGGAACGCACTTATGTGTATCGGGTCGCCGATCGTTCGTCTGAGGTCGACCCGCGCCTGCGCGGATGCGTGCTTACCGTGGATGAAGCGCTGGATCTGGAGCTTATGAACCGCGCAGCCGCATTGACCATCGGCCTGCACGATTTTGGCTCCTTCGCCACTCCGAATCCGGGAGGCACTACGATCCGTGAAGTCAAGACCGCCTATTGGCGGCGGGCGCCGATCACTCCCCTGGTGCCGGATGCGATGGCATCGCATGAAGCATATCGGACTCCGTCGCTGGAGTCCGGCCTGGTAGTGTTCACGATTGTGGCGGATGCCTTTGCCCGTAATATGGTGCGGTCCCTGGTCGGCTCATGTATCAAAGTTGGTTCGGGACGCAAATCACTGGAGTGGTTTGCCGGTAAAATGGCCGACCCAGTGCGTGAAGGCTCAAGCGGGCCGATTGCGCCGCAGGGCCTGACTTTGGAGCATATCGCATATCCCGCCGATGATCAGCTGGCCGCAAGAGCCGAGGCCATTCGAGCCGTACGTACGTTGTAGATTCTATGAAACAATGCAAAAGGGCTGGAACCCAAACGGATTCCAGCCCTTTCAGCTAGCTTGGCGAAAGCTATTCAGCTCACTCGGCCTTCTCGGCGTCAGCGGGAGCCTCAGCCTCAACGGCGGCGACCTCCTCGACCGGAGCCTCAGTAGCCCCGATGCGCGTCAGCCTCAACGGCCGGAGCCTCTTCTTCGGCAACCTTGGCGGCGGCTTCAGCTTCCTTCACAACAGCCTTCTTGGCAACCGGCTCGGTGACGAGCTCGATCACAGCGGCCGGAGCGGCATCGCCAACGCGCGGAGCGATCTTGACGATACGGGTGTAGCCACCTTCACGCTGCTCCATCTGCTCGGCAATCTGGGTGAACAGGATGTGCACCACGGACTTGTTGCGGATGACGCGCATCACGCGACGGCGGGAGTGCAGATCACCGCGCTTGGCGAAGGTGATCAGGCGCTCTGCCAGCGGACGAAGGCGCTTGGCCTTCGGCAGCGTGGTGGTGATGCGGCCGTTCTGGAACAGGCTGGTCGCCATGTTTGCCAGCATGAGGCGCTCGTGTGCGGGGCTGGAAGCCAGACGCGGGCCCTTCTTAGGTGTAGGCATTGGGTTTACTCCTTATATGTCCGTTCTTCAGGCAAGCAGGTGGGCATATGCCCGAACATCCGCTTGCCTAGTGAACGAACGATTGGTCAAAGAGGCAGATCACTCGTCTTCCGGCGAGAAGAACGTGCCACCTTCGAGATTATTGGTATCGAAGGCCATCGGCGAGGACTTGAGGCTCAGGCCCAGGGTCTGCAGCTTCTCCTTGACCTCATCGATTGACTTCATACCGAAATTGCGGATGTCGAGCAGGTCCTGCTCGGTGTGGGAGACAAGCTCACCGATGGTGTGGATGCCCTCGCGCTTGAGGCAGTTGTAAGAACGCTGCGTCAGGTTGAGGTCCTCGATCGGAACGGCCATCTCGGGGTTGGTCTCCTCGGCCACCGGGGCCGGACCGACCTCGACGCCTTCAGCCTGGGCGTTGAGCTCACGGCACAGGCCGAAGAGCTCCACCAAGGTGGAACCGGCGGAAGCCACCGCGTCACGCGGGGAGATGGCGGGCTTGGTCTCCACGTCCAGAATGAGCTTGTCGAAGTCCGTGCGCTGTTCCACACGGGTGGCCTCGACCTTGTAGCTCACCTTGAGTACCGGGGAGTAGATGGAATCAACCGGAATACGGCCGATCTCATCGTTGTCCTGCTTGTTCATCTGGGCAGGAACATAGCCACGGCCACGCTCGACAGTGAACTCGATCTCGAGTTCGCCGTCGTCGGCGAGGGTAGCGATGTGCTGCTCCGGGTTGGCAATGGTGACGCCGGCCGGCGGGGTGATGTCCCCAGCCACGGCTTCGCCCTTGCCGCTCTTGCGCAGATACATGACCACAGGCTCGTCGTATTCGCTGGTGAGCACGATGCCCTTGATGTTCAGCAGGATCTCGGTGACGTCTTCCTGGACGCCCGGCAGAGTGGTGAACTCATGCAGGGCACCGGAAATACGCACGGAGGTCACGGCAGCACCCGGGATGGAGCTCAGCAGCGTGCGACGCAGCGAGTTGCCGAGCGTGTAGCCGAAGCCAGGCTCGAGCGGCTCGATGGTGAAGCGGGAGCGCTGCGGATTCAGAGATTCCTCGGTAAGAGTCGGACGCTGTGCAATAAGCACTGTGGTTATCCTTTCAGCTTGAACTCGGTGGTGCACTCACCGGTCAGGCGGTTTTGGATGGATTTGGTATTGCTGAGTGCTCAGACGCGACGACGCTTCGGAGGACGAACGCCGTTGTGGGCTTGCGGGGTGACGTCGGTGATGGAACCAACTTCGAGGCCCGCAGACTGCAGGGAACGGATGGCGGTTTCACGACCGGAACCCGGGCCCTTGACGAACACGTCGACCTTCTTGACGCCGTGTTCCATCGCCTTGCGGGCGGCGGACTCGGCAGCCATACCAGCGGCGTACGGCGTGGACTTACGGGAGCCCTTGAAGCCGACATCGCCACCGGACGCCCAGGACACCACGGCGCCGGACGGATCGGTGATCGAAATGATCGTGTTGTTGAAAGTGGACTTGATGTGAGCCTGGCCGACCGGGACCGACTTGCGGTCGCGACGACGGGGCTTACGAGCGGCTTGCTTAGGCGCTGCCATTGACCCTCGTTTCCTAGTAACGAACTTTGTTGTTGACGTTCGGGCGATGGGATGAAATCATCCCGTGGCCCGAATCATGCCACCGACTACTTGGTGGCCTTCTTCTTTCCGGCGACCGTGCGCTTCGGGCCCTTGCGGGTACGAGCATTGGTCTTGGTGCGCTGACCGCGCACAGGAAGTCCCTTACGGTGACGCTGGCCTTGGTAGCAGTTGATCTGAATCTTGCGACGAATATCTGCATCGATTTCACGACGCAGGTCACCCTCGATCTTGTAGTTGGCTTCGAGGTAGTCACGCAGCGTAATCAGCTGCTCGTCGGTGAGATCCTTGACGCGGATGTCCGGGCTGATACCGGTCGCGGCAAGCGTTTCCTTGGCACGAGTGCGACCCACACCGAAAATGTAGGTGAGGGCGATCTCGATGCGCTTCTCATTGGGGATGTCGACTCCGGCAAGACGTGCCATTGCGATTCCTTCT
>OAZZ01001002.1_pt1 | contig 12306 bp, 10 predicted proteins | sample 1495051 | NCBI WGS metagenome assembly OAZZ01 (sample SAMEA2579977, study PRJEB22360) | human gut metagenome
GTGGACGAGTCCAAGGTTGTGGACACCATCGGCAAGTTCCCGCTGCCGGTCGAGGTCATTCCGTTCGGCGCTGGCCACGTCATCAAGAAGTTCGAGGCCTGCGGCTACAAGCCGGGTGCTCGTCTTGACGCCATGCGCAGATTCTTGACGCCGACGGCAAGGAAGTGCGCACCGACGAGAACAACTTCGTGGTGGACCTGCACCTGGAGCGTATCGATCACCCGCAGGAGCTGGCCGAAGACCTGATCAACACGGTCGGCGTGGTGGAGCACGGCCTGTTCCTCAACATGGTCGACAAGGTCATCGTCGGCGACCCGAACGGCCCGCGCGTGATGACCAACGCCAACAAGTGATTGTCTCACATCACTAAGCTTTTCCAAGCCCGCATCTGCGCATCGCAGGCGCGGGCTTTACTGTTGTCCGAACAAGGCAAAGAGCCAAGCAAAAAGAGAAACCCCGCGACCATAACGATCACGGGGTTTCTAATGCCTTGATTGCAGGTAAGACTACTTACGCTGGTGGCGGGTCTTACGCAGCAGTTTGCGGTGCTTCTTCTTGCTCATCCGCTTGCGGCGCTTCTTGATGACAGAACCCATCTGAAGCCTCCATTTCGATTAATCGTAAAAGTTGCAACTCGCACCATAATACACGTGTTGCCAGACAGAGGGAACCAGTATGTTGCCGATAGTCCGCATATTCCCTGAACGCAGTTGAGGCATCCACATCAGCAATGCGGGTGCTCCAACGTTCATAAGTTTGTGCAGCAGCTGACAGCCGACATTAGATACTACATCGGGAACTTCTGATAGAAGCGATCGACCGCTTCCTTGGTACCGGTAGCTTGGAAGACCACGGTATCGTTCTGCCAGATGGCAACGGCGTTCTTGCTGTTGGAGGCATCGGCCTTCACCACGTACGCGCCCGTGACGTTGCCGGAAACCTTGACGTTGCCGGATGCCGACTCATCGCCGGTCTGCGCAGCGACCAACGCATCGTACTGGGTCTTGGCATTGTCCGCCGACGACCACTGCGCGGCGACCAGCGTGACATCCTTGGCAGCATCACCAGTGGAGTAGGTCAGAGTGTACCCCTCGAGCGGCGACGCGGAATTCCACGTCGTGGAGGCAACCGCCTTGGTACGCGCGTAATTCAGCACGCTGTCCGGCATGGCCTTCAACAGCTCACTGGCATCATCCGGCAAAGCTGTGGCGTCGATAGTCGGCTTGGTCGGCTCGGATGATTCGGTTTTCTGCTGGCTGTTTTGGGTGGTAGTGGAGGTGCCATCATTCTTCTGGATGGCCCAACCCGGCCACACAAAGGCCGAAAGCACTGCCAGGATAATCACAACAGCTGCGGCAACCACCACTGCAATCAACTTGCCATGGGATTGTGTGGTCGAGGAGTTCTCACTATTAGTCATGCCCCGATTCTCTCACAGCCGCGTGACGCTGGGCGGCCGTAATCTTAGTCGTTGTGCGCAAGCCGCGTGAAACTCTTACGAACGGTAAAAATTTACCGTCCGCTGGTGTTTGGGTTAGGGTGAGACCATGGCGAAATCAAGTGTGCAGTATGTATGTTCCGAATGCGGTTGGAACGGGCCGAAGTGGTACGGCCGTTGCCCCGAGTGTGGTCAGTGGGGCACGGTCGAGGAATTTCACGAGGCTCGGCCGGCGGCAGGCTCTCGTACGGCCGCTCCCGGCCGAACATCACGCACGCAGTCGGTTACGGTTGCCAACAACGCCAGATCTGCAGCCCGTCCGATTACCGAAGTGGGCACGGAAAGCGTCGAGCGGCTCGGTACCGGATTTTCCGAATTCGACCGTGTGCTCGGCGGTGGCGTGGTGCCGGGTTCAGTGACGCTGATAGCGGGCGAACCGGGTATCGGCAAGTCGACATTGCTGTTGCAGACGGCCGGCAACATCGCGCGCGTTGTGGCGGTGGACAGTACGTTCCGAGGGGCAGGTCAGCGGTCTGCCCAACAGTCGGGCCGGGCGCAGGGCGGCACATCAAACACGGTGTCGACACAGGACAACACAGCATCAACGCACGCCAACACCGTGCTGTACATTTCCGGCGAGGAATCACAGGCGCAGGTTCGTTTGCGCGCTTCCCGCATCAACGCGGTGGAGCCGAACTTGTTACTGGCCTCCACCACCGACCTGTCCACAGTATTGGGGCTGATCGAACAGAACAAGCCGGCCTTGGCCATTGTGGATTCGGCGCAAACCATCGTCTCGCAGGAGGTCGATGGCATTTCCGGCGGTTCGACTCAGGTGCGCGAAGTGGCAAGCGCGCTGATAGATACCGCTAAGACACTTGACATTCCAGTATTTCTGGTTGGTCATGTGACCAAGGACGGTTCGATTGCAGGCCCGCGCACATTGGAGCATCTGGTCGATGTGGTCTGTCAATTCGAAGGCGACAGCGAGACTGCGCTGAGAATGCTGCGAGCGGTGAAGAATCGTTTTGGTCCGACCGATGAAGTCGGCTGTTTCGACATGAGCGGTGAGGGCATCGAAGAGGTCACCGATCCCGCCGGATTGTTCCTGTCTGGAGACGGCCCTGATGCGGCCAACGCGGCACCCGTGGAAGGCACCTGTGTGACGTTCACATTGGATGGGCATCGCAGTCTGCCTATCGAAGTACAGGCTCTGGTCACCACGTCGGTGCTGCCCACACCTCGACGTGCGGTCAATGGCGTGGACCCCAGCCGTATCGCCATGCTGGTCGCGGTGCTCTACCGCCACAGCAAGCTCAACCTGCTGTCCAACGACCTGTATATCTCCACTATTGCCGGAGGCCAGGCCAAGGAGCCCGGTTCCGACTTGGCGATAGTGGCGGCACTGGCGAGCGCCGCCACGTCAAAACCCATTGCTCGAGCCACGTGTGCCATCGGGGAAATTTCCCTGACCGGTCAGGTGCGCCCGGTACCGCGTATGGAATATCGCCTTCGCGAGGCCGCGCGCCTTGGCTTTACGACGGCGGTCATTCCTCCTCTGCGCAAGCCAGTGCATGTCGAGGGACTCCGGCTGGTGGAGTCCAACACATTGTCCGACGCATTAGACGCCTTGGGAGTGCGTAAATAACCCTGAGATATGCCTCAGGCGGTAAGACGCTTGGTCTCTTCGACGTTGCGCTTGAGTTCGTCAACGAGTTGGTCGGGGCCATCAAACTTGACCTGCGGGCGCAGGAAACCGATGAATTCAACGCGAACCTTATGGCCGTACAGATCAATCCACTCATCGGTGATGCAGTAGGCCTCCACTACGCGTTCGTTGAGTCCTGTTTTCTCGCTGAAGGTGGGTTTGGTACCAATGGAGATGGCGGCGGGCCAACGGTTTTCACCATCTACCAGCCAACCGGCATAGACGCCGTCGACCGGAATGTAGCCTGCAATGTCGGAGCCAAGATTGGCGGTGGGGAATCCGATGGTGCGGCCGCGCTCCTCACCGTGCACCACTTCGCCTTCGATGGCGTGCGGAGCACCCAGAATGGCGTTGGCATCCTGGATTCGGCCATGAGCCAGCAGGTAGCGCACATTGGTGGAGCTCCATGCGCGCATTGCCTTGGCCTGGTTCTTCTTGCTCCATGCGCGGCGCTCGGCCTTGGTGGCATTGGCCAGCGGGTCGACGGGCTCTCCCCATCCGCTCGGGGCTTCCGGCTTGAAATCGCGCGGAATACGCACTTCGCCCGGGCCACGGTCATCGACCACGTCAAGTTCGAATACACCGGTGGCGACGGCAAGATTGGCGATATGCTTCACATCACCTTCTCGTCCCTTGCCCATGGCGGCATCCTGCCCGAGGACCAGCGTACGCATGCCCAGCTTGCCGGTGAGTCGGCCAAGGAAGAAAATGTATGACATGGCTGCGAAGGCCAGCGTGTAGTGCACGACCAGCACATGGTCCACGCCGAACTGTTCCATGCGGTGCAGTCGATCATCCACACTGGTCAACGCTTCGGCATCCATATTCTGCGCCGCAGGTTCCTCGCCATGGTGAGAGGCGGCCCAGCCGTGCACGAATGCGGGGCGCGGGTCAAACAGAATCACCACGGAAAAAGCACCATGCTGGTGCGCGAGTTCCACCACGCGCTTGATCACCGCCTGATGACCCAAGTGCATGCCATCAAATGCGCCCAATGTCACCACGGCCTTCTTGTCGTTACTGAACGAGGGCCATTCAATCGAGCCTTCGGCGTCAGGGGTCAGGTGCGTGATATCCATCAGTGTGCTGTTCCTTTTATCCGTGCGATGTTATTCGTGCAATATAGGCGTTGTTGTGCGCGGCCTGTATCAAGCTGCACTTTTCACCGCGTCTACTTTACGCGAGGGGGAATACGGTGACCGGCTTGGCCTGATGAGCGTTGGCACGCTCGATAATCGCCGCCACATCATGCGTTTGCGGCACAATGGCGGCAGTGGGCTCGCTGATCGCACGCTCGATACGGCGGCCGAAGCGTAATTCGCTGGCCTCCTCAGGAGTGATGTCAAGCGCCGGCATCGCACCTCGAGCGGCCTGTTCCATGGTGAGGGCATGGTCAAGCAGCCAGTTGTGGCGCTCGTCACCGGCAAGACCTTCAGGAGTGTCCAATACGCACTTGTTGCGCGTGACGGTTTGCCCTTCCCGATTAGTGAACGTCTTCTGACCGGTATGTGCGGTGACGGTATGGGTTCGCGTGTCAAGCATCGCCTCAGGAGCGATAAGTCCGCTGGCATCGTCCGGCAACGCGAATCGGCCGACTCGCGTACGGCGCAAACGGGTCAGGTATCCGCCGACGCCAAGTTCATTGCCGAGGTCGCGGGCGAGCGCGCGGATATAGGTGCCCGATGAACAGCTGACCCGCACGTCAACATCAAGTGCGGGAATCGCTCCCGTGTTCGCGTCTTCCCTCAATGGTTCAGCGGCCCGCTCCCCTGCTACGAATCCGCTGCGGATATTCAGCACGGTGAATTCGCTGATGGTCACCGGGCGAGGTTTGAGTTCCACCTCCTTGCCTTCGCGAGCCAAGTCGTAGGCACGTTGGCCGTTGATTTTGATGGCGGAGAACGTATTGGGAACTTGTTCTATATCGCCGGTGAAATTGGTGGCGATGGTGCGAGTGAGCAGATCTTGCCATGAGGCAGTTGGTAGCGCCGTTGGTTCGCCGCTCTGGCCGCCCTCGGTCAGCTGCGCTGACAGCGTTTGCCAGCGGGAGCGGGCTTCATCATCGACAAGCACCTCACCTTCGGCATCGTCGGTAGTGGTGCGCAGGCCGAGGCGTATGGTGGCCTCGTAGGTTTTGTCATGCGCCACGATGGCGTTGAGCAGTCGCGTGGCGTGGCCGAAGGCGATGACCAGCGTGCCAGTGGCCATGGGGTCAAGGGTGCCGGCGTGACCGACCTTCTTGATGTGCAACGCGCCGCGCACGGCGGCAACGGCGTCGAAACTGGTCACGCCTTGCGGCTTGTCGATGATGAGTAGGCCGCTGGGTGTTGTATGAAGCACACTACTCCTCGTCGGACTCGAACTCATCGCCCTCGGCTTCGGCCTCGTCGTCGTGCTTGTACGGATCGGCATCGCCGGCGTACTGGGCGGTGGCGCGAACACGGGCGAGTTCTTCGTCACGCTTCTTGGCCACGGCGAGAATGTCTTCGATCTCGTGAGCCTCGCCGGGCACTTCATCGAACACGAATTGGAGCTGCGGAGTCAGGCGCAGGCCAGCCTTGTGGCCCACCAGAGAACGCAGGTGGCCCTTGGCCTGATCGAGGGCCTGCTGGGCGCGCTTGCGTTCGCCTTCCTCATGGCCTTCGTGGCCGAGCTGGGTCCAGTAGACCTTGGCGATCTGCAAATCGTTGGTCACACGAACTTCGGTGACGGTGATGCTGGCGAGTCGCTTGTCATGCAGTTCGCGCTCAATGGAGGAGGCGACGACACGCTGAATCAAGGCCGCAATACGTGCGGCGCGCGGGTTGGTTCCTGCCATAGGAATTTCCTTTTCTAGACTTGAGCCCCCTCTGACGAGGGGCTGCCGAACGCAGTGAGGCTGGGGGAGAGAAAATCATGGAACTACCATGTCTCTCCCCCAGCCAGCCTGCGGCTGACAGCCCCCTCGTCAGAGGGGGCTTAACAATGACTACTTGCGCTCGACTTCCTGCATCTCGAAGGTCTCGATGATGTCGCCGAGTTCAATGTCGTTGAAGGTGCCGAGGTTGATACCAGCCTCGTAGCCTTCCTTGACGGACTGAACGTCGTCCTTGAAGCGACGCAGCGAGGAGATCTCGAGGTCGTTGACCGTGGCCACGCCGTTGCGCAGGATACGGCACTTCGTACCACGCTTGACCTCGCCGTCCTGCACCATAACGCCGGCGATGTTGCCGAACTTGGAGGAGCGGAAGATCTCGCGGATCTCGGAGTGAGAGGTGACGACCTCTTCGTATTCCGGCTTGAGCATGCCCTTGAGGGATGCCTCGATGTCTTCGATCGCACGGTAGATGACCGAGTAGTACTTGATCTCCACGCCCTCGCGCTCGGCAAGGTCCGCGACCTGACGGTTCGGACGCACGTTGAAGCCGATGATGACGGCCTTGTCGACCGTGGCCAGGTTGACGTCGTTCTGCGTGATCGCACCGACACCGCGGTGGATGACCTGGATGCCGACCTCGTCGGATACCTCGATCTTCATCAAGGAATCCTCGAGCGCCTCGACCGAACCGGACGAATCGCCCTTGATGACAATATTGAGCATGTCGATCTCGGACTCGGCGAACTTCTTCTTGAAGTCCTCGAGGGAGACGACCTTGCGACGCTTGGCCAGCTGGGCGGCACGCTCGGTGGCCTGACGCTTCTCGGCAATCTGGCGGGCGGCACGATCGTCAGAGGCGACCAGGAAGAGGTCACCGGCGGTGGGCACGGAGGTCAAGCCCAGCACCTGAACAGGTGTGGACGGACCGGCTGCCTCCATCGGCTGACCGTTCTCGTCGAGCATGGCACGCACGCGGCCGTACGAAGTGCCGGCCACGATGGCATCGCCCACATGGAGTGTGCCGGACTGCACGAGCACGGTGGCCACGGCACCACGACCCTTGTCGAGTCGGGCTTCGACGGTGGCACCACGGGCATCCATGTCGGGGTTGGCGCGGAGGTCCAGCTCAGCGTCAGCCGTGAGCAGCACGGCTTCGAGCAGCTTGTCGACGTGCAGGTTCTGCTTGGCGGAGATGTCGACGAACATGGTGTCGCCACCATACTCTTCAGGGACCAGGCCGAACTCGGTGAGCTGGCCGCGGACCTTCTCCGGGTTGGCACCGGGTACATCGATCTTGTTGACGGCCACGACGATCGGCACCTTGGCGGCCTGAGCGTGGTTGATGGCCTCAACGGTCTGGGGCATCACACCATCGTCGGCGGCGACCACGAGGATCGCGACATCGGTGAGCTCGGCACCACGGGCACGCATGGCGGTGAACGCCTCGTGGCCAGGGGTATCGAGGAAGGTGATCTTGCGCGGTTCGCCTTCAAGGTTCACGGTGACCTGGTAGGCACCGATGCGCTGGGTAATGCCGCCGGCCTCACGTGCGATGACGTTGGTCTTGCGGATGGTATCCAGCAGTCGGGTCTTACCGTGGTCGACATGGCCCATGACGGTGACGACCGGCGGGCGAGGCTTGAGATCCTCGTCATCCTGCAGTTCTTCCTCGTCAAGGTTGATGTCGAACTGCTGGAGCAGTTCCTTGTCTTCCTCTTCTGCGGAGACGAGCTGGATGTTCCAGCCGATCTCTCCGCCCAGAATCTGGAAGGTCTCCTCATCCAAGGACTGGGTGGCGGTAGCCATCTGACCCAGGTGGAAGAGCACGGTGACCAGCGCGGCCTGGTTGACGTTGATTTTCTCCGCCAGATCGGCCAGGGAGGCGCCCTGACGCAGACGGATGGTCTGGCCGTTGCCGTTGGGGATGCGAACGCCGCCGTTGCTCGGTGCGCCGCCGCCCTGGAAGTTATTGCCGCCGCCTTGGCCCCCACGGAAGCCGCCGCGTGCGCCGCCCTGACCGGCACCCTGGGAGCCGCCGCCCTGACCCGGACGGTTGTGGCCCCACTGGCCGGGACGCGGACCGCCCTGACCACCTTGGCCCGGACGACCGCCACGGAAGCCGCGGCCCTGCCCCTGGCCTTGGCCGGGACGGCCCGGACGACCGCCACGACCGCTATCAGCAGTCGGACGAGCCATCGGATGCGGACGCGGAATATCACCCGGCGTCGGGGTGTGCATACCCTGCTTGCGGGAGAACGGGTTGTTGCCCGGGCGCGGGCCCTGAGCGTGCGGGCGCGGAACCGCGTTTGAAGCGACATTGCCGCCATTGGCACCGGCGCCGCCCTGAGCGTGCGGGCGCGGAGCTGAAGCATTGCCGCGGTTGTTCTGGTGCTGACCCGGCTGGCCATTGTTCGGATGGCCCTGGTTGTTACGACGATCGTTGTTACGGCGATCGTTCGGGCGACTCTGACGACCGTTCTCACGGCCTTCGCGATTATCGCGACCATTCTCACGGTTGTCGTGCTGACCGTGGCGGCCGGGGGTCGGCATGCCGGTGCGTGCGCCGCCCTGCGGACGCGGTGTCGGTGCACCCGGAGTCGGAGCCTGCTGATGTGCCGAGGCGGGCGACGCCTGACGTGCGGGAGCGGCCGGAGTCGGTGCGGAAGATGAAGTGGAAGCCGGGGCCGAAGGTGCGGCCGGGCGGCGCTGCTGCACGGGCTTGGCGGCCGGCTTTTGTGCGGAAGATGCGGGCTTGGAATCACCCTTGGCGTTGTCCTTGGCGAACTCTGCCTTCAGACGCCGGGCTACCGGCGGTTCAATCGTAGAAGAAGCGGACTTGACGAATTCTCCCATGTCCTTAAGCTTCTCAAGCACGGTTTTGCTATCGACATTCAAAACCTTAGCCAATTCGTATACGCGTGGTTTCGCCACTAATTACTCCTATTCTGTGACCACGCGCGTGCATGGGCGTGGTCAGTTAGTGATGACGGCAAGCCTACCCTGTCTCATCGTGCGACCATGATCGTGTTACCTCGTCTCTGGTGTGGGCGATTTCGCGCACACTGCGCCAACCCACATACGCCAATCAAGCATACTCATAGCGCTGGATAGCGTAGACGCAGCGAGCCGCGCCATTGCTGACGCGGCTCATATCAGGAAATAATGCGCCCTGAAGATCATTCGCCTTCAAGCCCGGCGGCCTATTCGGCTTCCGGAGCAGCAGCCTCGGCCGCAGCCTGGGCGGCTTTTTCGGCGGCGACCTTCTTGGCATGAGCCTCGGCGGATTCGATGCCGATCTTCCAGCCGGTCAGCTTGGCTGCCAGTCGTGCGTTCTGGCCTTCCTTGCCGATGGCCAGGGACAGCTGGTCGTCGTGGATGAAAGCGATGGCGGTCTTGTTCTTCTCGCTGATCACCTGCACGCCGGTGGCCACAGCCGGGGACAGCGCGGCTGCCACGAATTTGGCCGGATCGTCGGAGTAGTCGACGATGTCGATCTTCTCCGGGCCAAGGTTCTCCATGACGGCGCGCACGCGAGCGCCGCCGGGGCCGATCAGCGCACCCTTCGGGTTCACGCCATCGGTGTTGGCCTTGACCGCGATCTTGGTGCGGGCGCCGGCCTCACGAGCGATGGCCATGATGGACACGGCACCGGAGACCAGTTCCGGCACTTCACGCTCGAACAGCTTGCGGACCAGCTCCGGGTGGGAGCGGGACACCACGATCTCCGGGCCCTTGATGCCACGGGCCACGTTCACCACGTACACGCGGATGCGTTCGCCGTGGCGGTAACGTTCGCCGGGCACCTGCTCACGGCGAGGCAGAATGGCTTCGACATCGCCCATCGCGACATGCACGTTGGAGGGATCGGAAGCATCCTGCTGGATGATGCCGGTGATGAGCTTGCCCTTCTGACCGGAGAACGCGCCGAATACCTTCTCATCTTCGGCGCGGCGGAACAGCTGGGTGATGACTTGGCGTGCAGTGGCGGCGGCGAGACGGCCGAAGTCACGCGGGGTGTCATCGTATTCCTCGCCCAGCTTGGGAGCGGGGTAAGGGTTGTCTTCGGTGGGTTCGACCGGGATTTCGTCGGCGGCCCACACGGTGAAGTTGCTGGAACGTTCGTCAAGCTCCACGCGCGCGTGCTTGGCGGCGTGCGGGGTCTTGAGGTAGGCGAGGCGCAGGGCCTCTGCCAGCGCATCATCCAGGGTTCCGGGGTCGATTCCTTGCTCGGCGGCGAGCTTGTGTATTCCTGTCAGGTCCAGTTCCATCGATCCGTACCTCCTATGAAGTTATGCGGCGCATGGCCTATGAGTGGTCACAGTTAGCTATTAGTGTAGGTTTCCATGCAGACACGCTTCTCTTCAGGACGGTTTACCCGGCGCTTGGCATCCGCACTATGCGCGAGCGCGATGCTGTGTTCGCTTTCGGCGTGTTCGATGCCGCGACTGGCCGGACGGGCCGAGGCGGAAGCTCAGATGAGCCCTTGCGAGAAAGCGATGACGCTGGCGGACTACGCCACCCATCCGGCTGAAGGCACGCCGTTATTGGAGCAGTATGCCACCGGTCTGGCCGCTCCCCTGGCTTGGATTGACGTTGCCGGGTATTGTTCGGGTCGTTTTGCCGAGGGAACGTTACGTGACGCGCAGACCAAGCAATGGCTGACTTTTCTGGCCGATAAATTCGGGCAGTCCGCGCCTGAGGTGACGCCGGCGCGTCTTGATGGCGTCACGTCCGCCAACGTTGACCGATCGGTATTGGATGCGATGGCCGTGGCCGAGGATCGCGCCGGATTCGCTATCGAGGTCTTGGCCGCACGAGGACAGACCGCTGGGGCTACGTTGGCGTTGAGCGATATGCATAAGACCGCCGGGCAGCAGCTGGTGTCGCTGGCCAATGGCAATTTTGATGATTCCGGCGCACAATCCAGTTCTTCCGGCCAAAGCGACCCCCGCCAAAAGGTCTATGCCATCGACCAGCTACTGGCCAACCCCACCACCATCGCCGACAAGGCAAGTGGCCAAACCGTACCAACCGCCGCCGCCATCGAAATGGACTGCGCCCGCGCGCAGATCAAGGCCGTGACCGAATCGAAATCTTCCACCGAGAGCGATACGCTGCTCATCCTCGCCGCACTGGCCGCCAAGCACGCCTACACCGCGTTCCAACTTGGCTACCCAGCGACTGACGCCGCATTGTTCGAGTAGACACACACTGCGGCATATGCCTTTTCCCCGCAGTGGCGTATAAGACGACCAGTACAAGACAATAATCTGTAGTTTTCACTCATCTGTAGCCGTCGAATATGTCGTCGTACGATTATCGCAATACGCACTCCCACATTTTTTCCCCCCCGTATTATGTGTTTGCCTCTCACATTTTTAATATGAAAAAAGTGAGAGATGGTCGATGAAAGCCACACGTCCGACAGCCACCGGTGACGAGTAGTCATGCATCTTCGCCTTGTGGGACGGCAGAGAAATTTGACCATTTTCTGCGTGCCGTCCCACAAAAACGTGGGATAGCAGAAGCATCAATCGTTTGCTGTCTGCGGCATCCCGCACCGTCGGCCTTCAAAACCGCAGAATAACGCCAATTCCCATTACCAACCATGGTCGTCCAGGGGAGACACTGTGGGACGGCAGACAAAAAACGCCGAAATCCACGTGGCGTCCCCCACACCTCGTAAAACTCTCACCCTGAAAAGTACTACAGGCGCAATATGCAAAGCTACAACCCTATGCCATCCGCAACTGAATCGAGGTACGTGCTCGCCGTAGCATGCTGCGGCACACACCGTCCACAAAGCCAATGCGGATTGTCAGTGAGCAAGTCGAGTTGAGGCACGTTCCACCAATGTGAAATCGGTGGTGTACGTACGGGCCGGGCCTGAGTACCCTTCGATGAGGTCGATAAGCATGTCAACGGCATGCTTGGCATAATCGTCGATATGTGGATCAATGGTGGTCAGCGCCGGCACCGAGTGCTTGGCTTCCGGCACGTTATCGAAGCCGACAACTTGTACATCGTCAGGTACACGCAAACCACGTCGTTGGTTCCGGGGTTTAATCTCAAAAAGGGAGGACGGCCGTTTTGACCGTCCTCCCTAGCAATGGCGGGCAACCGGATGTCAGTCGGCGTCGGTGGTGACCTTGAAGCCGTTGTCTTCCGCGTATGCCTTGAGCTTCTGCTGCGCCTTGGCCATGGCCCCGACCAAATCACCCTTCGCGTTCATCTCAGGAACGATAACGTCGTTGAACACGACCTCCACCTGGGACATGAACGGGAGATACTCCCAATCGGTGT
>OAZZ01001008.1_pt1 | contig 12275 bp, 6 predicted proteins | sample 1495051 | NCBI WGS metagenome assembly OAZZ01 (sample SAMEA2579977, study PRJEB22360) | human gut metagenome
TTACCAAAACCTGCAAAGTTACCGTTGCCCAACGGGTTATCAATAGGTTTATACATAAATGCTTTTGAAAGAATAGTATTTCCTTCATTTCCTTTCTTATTTGTTTGGGTAAAACGTACATCAAATCCCACTTTAAAATTTGAGAATAATTGATGATTCAACTTTAAGGTAGCATTAATACGGTCATGTGAAGAATTTATCTTGATACCTGGATCATTCAAATAGTTGACCATAAACAAATATTTGGTTTTCTCACCCGCGCCATTAATTGATAAATTATGAGACTGAGTAATAACGGTATGTAATAAATCATCAGTATAATTATGCACACTCATATTAGCATAGTCATTATAACGACTACCGCCTTCTACAGATGAACCCAAACCAAAATATTCCTCTACACCTCTTTGATATCCAATACCCTGGGCAGCTGCATAACTCCACGTATTCAACACATAATCCTGAGCATCCAACACATCATATGTTTTTGCTACAGATTTTACTTGCATATAGGCTTCATAAGTAACAGTAGAACGTTCTCCATCAGCAGTATTAGTTGTAACTAAAATTACACCATTAGCTCCACGAGCACCATAAATAGCAGTTGATGACGCATCTTTTAAGACATCAATACTCTTTATCTGACTTGCCGGGATATCAGATATAGATTCCACAGGCATTCCATCAACAATGTATAAAGGAGCATTACTTTGAGTCACCGAACCACCTCCACGCACACGGATATCAATAGATGCTCCGGGACGCCCATCCTGCGCCGTAACAACAACGCCTGCCAATCTTCCCTGAATAGCCTGAGATATGTCAGCAACAGGATTTGCCTTCAAGTTATCCCCTGAAATAGTAGCAACCGAACCAGTCAAGTCACGTTTCTTCACAGTCCCATAGCCTATTACTACCACGTCATCCAGCAACTGTGTGTCCTCCTTTAATATAATTCTAAGCAGATTCCTATTATTTACCTTTACTTCCCGAGTTACATACCCCACATAAGAAACTATTAAAGTGATTTGTGGATCGGCATCAAGAGAAAAGGTACCGTCAATATCAGTAATAGTGCCTGTAGTAGTGTTCTTAATAGATACATTGACTCCGATAACAGGTTCACCATTTTCGTCCACTACGACTCCCTTAACTTTACCGGCTTGCTGTACACCTTGCAAGGCTCCAGTATGCTCCAAAGCCTTGTATACCAAGACATGGTCTCCGTCAATTTGATATGTGATATTCGTCCCCTCGAACAACTTATCAAGTATATACTCAATATTGCTATTCCGAGCTTTAATGCTGACTTTATGCTTAATATCAACATTATCATTAAAGACAAACAGATAACTCGATTGTTTTTCAATCATATTTATCACTTGCTCCAATGTTCCATTCTCACATGCTACACTGATGCTGTATTTTTGTCCATCTTCTTCTGCCTGTGCATATGCGTGAAACGAAACAAACAACATGAATAATACAATTCTTACGGATCTCCACATAGACCGCTGGATAAACGGGCTTTCATAACCATTTACAAAGTCTGTTTTCATTTTATTAGATTTTTAAAAGAAATGTGTTATTATTGTTTTTCAAGTACTTGAGCAATTTTCTATTTGAGATATATAATCTGGTGTTCTTCGTCTTGCTCTATTGTAAAGTGAGAATCTCTTTGCAATAACTTAAGAGCACTTAGAATGCCCCGACTTTGCCTGAACTTACCGGTATACTTATATTTCTCCAATTTTTTATTCTGAATGACAATACTATCACCAAAGTATTTGGTGAATGTTTCCATTACATCCTTAAATTTAGCATTTTTTACGCAAATAAGTCCTTCCCGCCACCTGAACTGATCATAGTCAACTATATCTTTCAAATACATTTTCCCATTTGTATAGCTTAATAACATTTGATCAGGTTTTAAATAAATATTATTTCCCTTCAATCTGACCTGCACCTTGCCTTCAAATAATGAAGTTTTCAACACATCTGCATTAGAATAAGCTTCCAGATTAAAATGAGTACCCAATACTCTGACATCCCCCTTGGATGTATGTACACTAAAGGGCCTTTTTTTATTAGGACTCACCTCAAAATATGCCTCTCCATCCAATTCTACTATTCGTTGGTTTCCTGCAAATGCGGTGGGATAGCTAAACTTGGTATTTGAGTTCAACCATACTGAAGTACTATCCGCTAAAATCAAATTTATTCTTTGTCCTGCCGGCACATTAACAGTCTGCATTAAATAAGAATTCCGAACTAAAGCCTGATATTTATAAATAGTGAAACTTGTAATAGCCAAAAGCATTATGGCAGCAATTCTAACAGCATAATTTACAACTCTCAACGCCATTGTCTTTTCATCTTGGTTAGAAATCAAATCTTCATTCGCCAACAAAATACCCGCGTCATACATTTGTTTCTCACGACATAAAGTATCATAATTTTCCGGTGAACTTTCAGCCCACTGTTTGATTGCCAACTTCTGCTTCTCGGATGCTTTGCCAGCAAAAAAAATATATAATTGTAGTATATCCATCTTTTTTTGTTACTTACTCTATAAGCACATGAAAAAGGAAATACCCTAAAAAAAAATAAAAAAAATAGGTTCAAATAAAGAAAATCAAACTTGGAAAGTAATCTTTAAGAGCAATCCGGAGTTCTTTCAGCGCTTTACTTATATGATATTCAATAGTTTTCTGATTCAATTCGAGTCTTTTAGCTATCTCCGGATAGGATATATTTTCATATCTATTCATCAGAAAAATTCGCCTGGTCTTTGATGGTAACTTTTTAAGTGTACGGTTTACTATATCCTGAACCTCACTGGAATAAAGTTCATATGGATCACAAGCTGACAAAGTATTTATTTTAAAATCCAGTTCCCATAAACCAACCTCGGACAACAAGGAATCCCTCTCATTATGTAAACGTGCCTGACGCAAATAATTCAGACATTTATGCTTTATAACAGTTAATAAATAAGCCGGAATATTTTCATCAGACTTTAATTCTTTCCGGTGCTCCCAATAATAGGCTAAAGATTCCATTACAATATCTTCTGCCAAAGAAGCATCAGAGAGATAAGTTTGCGCAAAACGGATGAAACGTAGACGATAATTAGTATATAATTTACTAAAAACATCTGTTTCCGACTTTAAAAGATTATCCATACACAATTATTATATTTTATGAGATACACAATATTCGTAAAATATATCGATATGCGCAAACTTATCTCCACTAATTATTAATTCGGCACATTCATATAACTATCCGGCAACCACCCTTTCAATACAAAAGCAGGATTCCGATAATTGTTTATCAACTCTGTATCTTTATCTTTTGTCAGCTGTCGGGAATATGGATGACGTTTGGATACATCAACCGGATTTCCTGTCACCATATCACAAGTATTATACTCGTACATTTTAGCAGTCTTCGCTCCAATAGAACTCCAGCCTTCAGGAATTATATTTTTCACTTTACAATCTATCAAGACAAACTCTGCATCAGGGTAGGCCGAACCGTGGTTACTTTTAGTACGTCCGTAATCCGCCTGTTTACCATCCTCCGTAGAAAAAGTGCATTCAACAAACACATTCCCATGATTGCCTGCCGTATTTCTTACCCATGAGAAAGGGCCGCCACCATTACGGAAATTACTTTTATAAGCAAACAAGCTGCCACGTCCTAAAATAGTATCACCACCACCATCCAACTCACAAGATTCCATATAGATTGTTCCATTCGCCTGCAATGCATCTCCTGAACCTATAATATGTACACGGTATAAAGCAATCCTTTCTCCATTAATCAACAACCCTTCTGCCTGACCTTTTAAATCTGTAGCAATGGTCATATCCTCAATGACTATATCCTTGCAATTATCAAGCATGAAAGCCGCCCGACGGGAAGGAAATGTACCGGGCCACTCATTGGTTTTCACAGTCAGCGGATGAGGATTAAAGACTTCATTATTTGCATAATGTACTTTAGTATCGGCCATTCCTGCTCCTTTAATTTTAACATTCCATTTATTCCTTGTATAGACCAATTCTTCATAATCACCGGGATTAACTAAAATCACAGTCTGCCGTTCATTAAAATCAGGAATAAAATCCAAGGCCCCCTGAACTGTATTAAAGTCCCCTTTTCCTGTAGCATCCACAATCAATGTATCTGAAAGTTCCGGCATGTCAGATTTAGTAGTGAAAGTCCACTCATCTTCTTTAGTGACTCCTTGAAAACTGCCGTCAGCTAAATTTAACACACCATTATCTATAGTCACATAGTAAGTATGCCCATATTCCAGCATATTATTGTGTAGATAAATAGTAGCTATAGAATCACGCACGATGACGGGATAAAAATGAAAGGCATCCGTAAATCCCCCTATAATAGTAAGCTGGTACACAGGAGGAGTAGGTTCCGCCGTTCCCGAAGGAGTACCCGGACGAGTATCTTTATTGGTAGGCACAACGGTACGAGTATAGTCATAAGGCACTTTTGTATAATCACATTCCGGACCATACGTACGGCTCTCCGTAGGACCAGACGGAATACTCAAATCCAAACTGTCCACCACTTGGTCAGTAACTGCGTCATAAACCCGTATCATACCGGAATCTCCAAGGACAGGAGTCTCGGAAAAAGTAAGAACCAAATGAGTGTCCGGATTGACATTTTCCGAACCGGAAGCAGGAAAAAGTGTTGCATTGACCTGCCCTGTCTGATTACACGCCATTATAAAAGGAACTGCGGCAATCATACCTAAAAACGATTTTAATGTAACCATAGATTCATCAGTATTAAATTCAAGTCTTAATCATTCTATTCCCATTCCACCTTCATATAATGCAGCATCGTTGTACTTTCACCACAACTGCCCGTATGCTGGATACCGGTGCCCCCAAAAGTGTTCGAGGCTATATCCGCCTCCAAATCTACCGAAAGTTTCAAGTTCGGATCAGTTACAGGCGCCGGAAGCGGAGTTGTCGTTGAAGCATGTGCTGTCAATTTTCCTCCTTTAGCAGTCAATGTCAGAGTACAATTTGTACGATAGCAGGTAGAAGACACCGGTTGACTGATGGCTTCAGCCACCCCGTTCTCATATTTCATCAAAATAAAATCAACCGCATTACTATACTTGGTCGTACGAATGATACGCAATGCATATCCCGTTAAAGTACGGGTATCAAACTTGATATACAAATCCAAATACTGTCCTGTAGCACTACCAAAACCTTGTCCTGCTGTTTTACTGGCATCCACATTCAATGTGATTGCCATATCTCCATAGCTGCCATCCAGTGGAGTATACAGCAAACGGGCTCCTTTCTGATCTTGTAACAAACCGGTTCCGTGAGAACCATTCATTCCAGGTCCATAAATCCAATAATCCTTATCCGGAACTACCTGCCAATCGTATGCTGCCGTATCCAAAGGCTTATATCCACCAATCGTCCAAAATCCCGGTAAAAGTTGTGGTTGATTCTTACATGGAAAGTTCTGAAAATCCGTTTCAAATATATGAGTGATATTCACTTGCCCTTTCTTTATCGGAGAATTGGAAACAACAATCCGTTCTTCCCCCGGCAAACAACGCAGATGCTTGGGAGCGATAGCTGCCATCAGATAATAACCAACATCTTCTTTTACCAACGTATAGGAATATTCCGGTTCATTCAAGCGGGATACAGAAACCGGAAGTCTATCAGCCCCGTTCCTGTCCGTACATCTATACCAGGTTATCAATGATTCATCCTTGCGCCCATTCAAATTTAAAGCATAACTGACAGTAGCTACTCCTTTAGCAATATTCAATTCCGGCTCTTCCGTAAACGAGGGAGCCGGTACATAATCGGGAGCAACCGTAAGTTCTGTCGCACATTCCAAACCATCCTCTGTATAGGCTATCACAGTGAAATGTTTTGTTTCATCCTCCGTATTAGTTGCCTCGACAACACATTCATATCCCTCGGAAGTAGATAATTTCACATCCTTTTCATAACCTTGTTGTACTTTCCACTTCACGGGAACATTATTCAGCACATAGTTGCAATGCCTTTTTACTGTTGCAGTCAATCTGACCGTCCGGCCACCAGTCTGGATGGAAGCTGTTAAAGGCTCTACAGAAAGGCAGGAGGGCATCCGGGTATAATTCCTTCCATCCTGCTTACCTATAGCAATGACACGGTCTTTCACCTGAAGAGGATCCCAATCATCCTCTCCTCTCAATAAATTGTAAGTATTATAAACTACCTCTTCATTCTCTTCCAGCCGGAAAGCTTTCAGTTGATTCAGCTGATCCATGCAAACCGTATTATAAGGCTTGTCAGCCCCTATTACATAAGGTTGCCCGTTCAGCTTCACATTGTATTGGTAACAACGCAACCAATCCGTAGGATCATGTGTCCAGCCCGCATAAACCGGCTTCTTCGAATGATAACGGCAATCGACAATACTTAATGGTCCGACCGACTTACAAAAATATTGCCGGTCTTCCTCATGACATACATAAAAGTCACAGTTCAAAAATACAGCTCCGCCCATATCACTTCTCCAAAAAGGTTTCTGACCATAAAAATGAAGTGTACAATCCAGATAAACCCCTGTTCCGGTCAACGCATCATCCGTACTTTCCATGTGGCATTTATTAAAAAGTATCCGCTTGGCACCATTCAACGGATTCATGTTCAAGCGGCTGATGAAATGTACATTATCCGCCACAATCTTGTCGCCATGACAATAAGCGACGTGCGCCTGAGTGATGGCAGACATTCTTTTCTTCCTGCTTAATTCCTTCTTCAGAGGGTATTCCAAATCGACATTACAGAAATTCCCCATGGTCAAGTCCTTAACCAACAGACCGTCTCCCCAAAAATCAAACATGGTGAAATTACCGACAGCCCCCTGTGTCTGTCCACGGCTGGATGCCAGAACTGTATTTTCAGGATGGCTATTCAATCCGATAATATGAAGATAAGGGCATTTAACAACCAAGCCGAACGGTTCACGACCGTCTTTTCCAACACGAATAGCAGGATCGTCAGGATCATCAATCCAATAAACGTATGGAGCCAGATAGACGCTTCCGTACCAACCGAAAAATTAGCGGCAGCTTTATTGAAACTATTAAAAACATAAGGATTACCCGCCACTTCCCTATCGGACAACTGCCCATCAACAAAAAATGTTTTCGGACCTAAAATAATTTCTTTATCTGCATAACGAAGGCAGTTTCCTTTAAATTCTATAGGTTGCGAAGGATCTAACGAACTATAATGATCAATACTTTGTGCTTTTAACAGATGTCCCCATACAAGCCAGCACAAGGCAAAAGCGAGGAAATGTAAATGTTTCATTTTGTATAGATTAAGATTTGTTCTACTACAAAAGTAAACGAGAGACAGGGGACAGAAAGGTAAAAATTGGTCTATTATGTGCAAATTTTGAATAATGTGCTAATTTGCCAATTTGCTAATAGGCCAATTGACATGCGAACATAGCGGAACCAAACGGCAAATCAGCCTATTAGCAAATTAACACATTCATTAATTATTTTACTTCAGTTATCCTTAGCAGCAGATAAGGACTTGCAGGCAGTCTTACTCTTCCTTGATTTTTATCATACACCCTATCTTTTACAGGAGCAGTCGTTTCAAAAACGACAGGCCATTCGGCTATCGTCATGTTCCAAGTATCAATGACCTCCACTTTAAAACGTACTCCTTCTTTCAAACGTGGATAAAAAGCGTTTTTTACCGGTAAATCAAATATCCATTCCGGTCTTATTTCTTTGCCCAGATAAATCATATAATAGTTTTCTCCGGCAGTAGAAGTATATGGGTCCCAACTACTATCGCATAAATGCAAGGGATTGGGGAGTGCATCCAAAATCTGTCTTGTAAAGCCGATGCGCTTCCAGGACTCCCCTTGAAAAGTTCCTCCTACAGCCAGAAAATCACGGGAATAATCTTTTGGATTATCCATATAACATTCTCCGTGAGTTACGTAAGTCCCCACAATCAGCCCTTGCCACAAGCGATAAAGATATTCCTGACCGCTCAAGCTTCCCCATCGGTTATCCATATTGCCCTCATAACATACCTCATCAAAAATAATCGGTTTCTTATAAATATTCTTCACCGTAGCCGCTCTTCCAAAACCCTCTACAGGTGCCTGGTCCTGTATGCTGGCATGGGTATATTCCGGTTCCCAATATTTATAATACTTAGCTGTATAAGTATGAATGGAACATAAATGAGAATAAGGATCATTCTCTACTACCGTATGTGTAAAGGTATCCCAATATTCCGGTTTTAATTCTCTCAAAAAATCATATTCATTGGCCAGCGACCACCAAATATTGCGAAATGAACTCATACGGGCTGTCAGATACTTCAAATATCGGACACCGGCTTCCAAAGGCATCCTGTCAAATCCCCAACGGCCACCATCATAAGGGGGGAAAAGAATCAAATCAGCCTCCACCCCTATTCCGGCCAAATTATCCACACATGCTTCCACATGAGCAAAATAAGCCGGATTGAAGCGGGTGAAATCCCATTCATACACAGGCTTTCCCTTTTCATCCTTTGTTATCTTCTTTATCTCAAAAGGAAACATGGAGGGTTCAGGATAATCCGGATCAAAGTTTTGCACAAAAAACAGCATCCTGATCTTATTGAACTTGGACAGTTCCAATGATTTTACAGTCTGATCGGGCTGGTTACCAGCCACATGCATCCAATCATAAGAAGTCGTTCCAACCGGATAGTAACGTGTCCCATCAGCATATTTAAAGTTATAAGTTCCATCCACTTTGACAGGGCCATGATTTCCTTTACCCGGAGCAATACATTCTATCTGACCTTTTACTCCATCCAATGCAGGGATTTTACTCTGTGTTATATAAGACCATCCCCCTTGCTTCACAGGCATGAAACGAATTTTAAAAGTATCATTTCCATCATAAAACCCACGTACTGTCAATGTGGTATCCGGCCCGTTGAACGTCGCTGTAAGTTCAACATCAAAAGGATTACCCTTCACTTTGGCAGGAATGGAGATTTCATAACGTCCCCAACATTCCACCTTATCCTGAGCAAATCCACCGGAAATTCCCAGAAACCATATTATTAAAAGAAAGCAGCAATATTTCATAAGCCATTCAATCATTAAATTCCAGTTAAAACAACGTATCAATCAAGGTTCCTCAAAACAAAATCCGTCACTTCCACCTGTCCGTCACCACCGGCAAAAATACCCGGACGGACAAACAAGAAACCATATACCGTGTTATGATGTACCCCCGATATTTCAAATCCCCATGGATACTTATGCCATTTTTTACCATCGGCACTATACCAGGCCGATAATACATTCGCATCATTCCGCAAACGCAGCCACATCTTTCCACATTGGTTTGCTTGAGGAGATTTTGATTCCGTACGGCTGACTTGTCCACGCCGGTAACGAAGCAGCTGCTTATGATTAAAACCAAATCCAAAATGATAATTCTCATCATAATAGGCTACCAATCCGGCAGATGTATTTTCACCTTTCAGTTCGAAACAAGCCTCCACTTCATATTTATGAGCACTGGTACGCGCCAACAAAGGAGAGCCTTCTTTAGGAGTATTCCCTTTTGCATCTATACTGATTTTATCAGGAGTAATCCAAAACCGGTCATTTAACCTATGTCCCCGGCACGTCTGCCATACAAAATCCTCTATACCGGATACTTTCAAACGTTCCGGTGCAGGTAAAGAAATGACTCCTTCTTTCAAATGCAACCACCCATCTTCCTTCTGAACCAGTTCACGTAAAAGGGTCTGACGCCCCAATGTCTGGAATCCGTTCTCATAAGCATGGAAAATCATGAATAACCGTCCATCTTCCGTATCAACAATAGAGCCATGCCCTTTACTCCACCATTTTTCATTGCGCGATTCCGTACGAAGAAGCGGATTGAAAGGAGCATTCTCCCAAGGACCCATGATATTTTTACTACGTGCCTGTACTACCATGTGACTGGTGGGGGGACCTGCCGTACCCCCTTCGGCCGCGAATAAATAATAGTACTCTCCTACTTTTTTCACGTTCAGGCCTTCCATGGAAACTCCTTCTATATCCCATTCCTCCGGTATTTCCCATTCCTTATAAATCCGAACCGGTTCTCCTGTAATAGAGCATCCGTCATCCGACAACGGATATAAAGCACCGGAGCTGAGCAACAGATATCGTTTTCCGTCCTCACCAACCACATGTTCCGGATCAATTCCCCCTATTTTCAAATCAACCGGAGCGCTCCACGGACCTTCCGGAGTATCCGCCCAAGTTACCATATTGGTTTTCTTTCCTTTCTCGTCCCGAGTAGGGAAATAAATATAGAAACGCTTGTTATGGACTACAATATCCGGAGCCCAGATGTCTCCGGTAAAAGTAGACAAGACAGTGGAACAGGGAGTCCAGTTTATCAAGTCATCCGACTGGTAAACGACCAGTCCCGGAGTATAAATAAAAGAGGAATGGACCAGATAATAAGACTTTCCATAACGGACAATAGAAGGATCCGAATTATCACCTTCCAAAATACGTACAGTAGTTTGATCCTCATTTAAAGGATCTTGGGACTGCCCCCATAAAGGGAGCGCCCCAAAGACTAGCAAAAATGCGCAAACAGATAAAATGTTTTTCATATATAATTCTTATTCTTGTGCCAAACCATATCCATTCGTTATCTTGCCTTTAGATTTGCTCAACGTTTCGAATAGAATAGGCCAGTAATATCTGGGAGGAACATTAACAATATCTTTATTCACAAATGTATTGACTCTCTGTTCTTGTAAAAAAATCACTAGAGAAAGAATAATTATCTAAAAGCGAAACATTAAAAAGAATCCCTATTACTCTAGCTAGTAGAATAAAAAAGATTCTTTTTAATAAAGCCTTCATTTTTCACACCTCTATCAGACTCAGATTATAGCCTGACAAAACTCACACAAACTTAATAGCCTTCATTTTGCCAAAATCCTGAACCAGGAGCAGGAGTAACTGACACTTGATCCAAAGATTGCAGTTGTACTGAAGGAATGGGACGAAGGTAATGATACTCTTTGATATTGGGAGAAGCTTGTTTATTGTACTTCTTCACACGATCAATAAGAGTGTGTGTACGTTTCAAATCGAACCAACGGTCCCCCTCACCTAAAAATTCCAAACAACGTTCATCAAGGATAGTCTCCATAGTAACAGTACCGCTGATAGAGTTATCCTTACCGGAAATAGCACGTTGAGCACGCAGATAGTTCAGTGTGTTTAATGCTTCACCATTTTGCCCCAATTCCATCTGACACTCCGCTTTGATAAGATACATTTCCGCCAAGCGAATCAACATAATATCACGTTCTGAAGTACTAGGAGTAATCAACGAATTTGCAGAATAACCAGGACAATTTTCTTCATATTTTTTTATAGAGACAAAGAGCTGGTCGCCAGCGAACTGGCTAGAGTTATAACGATCATCGTTATAAACAGATGACACTGGGGTGATAATACCAGTAGTCGGTACAGCCGTAGCAGGATCGTTTGTAGTGTATAGAGGCAAATCCCCCCCTGTACGAGTATATACACGATAGCGGTTCTTACCACGAGCAATAGCAACCTGACCTTCGGGCGAATTAGCATCAGCATTAATAAAGTAAATAGCCGTATCCTTCATCAATGGATAGTTCTTAGAAACCAGTCCGGGAGCAATATCATAGTGATCGCGAATAGTAGCCTCGTAACGTTGGTCGGTATCTTTCACTTTGCAGAAAAGATTCCAAGAGTAAGGAGTTAGCAAATAATTACGAAAGCCACGGCTGTAACGAGAATAATAAGAATTAATCACCACACCTTGCAGTTGTTGATTGGGTTTAGTAGCACGTACAAACACATCGCTCAAATCTGAACCGGAGTTATTCCATAAACCAACAAATACCAGATGAAGTGCATTACCGCCTTTGTCACGATCCATCTGCTTGTTATATACTTTACCAGTAGAATATTGAATAGGACCCTGATTCTCAAAAGTCGTAACATTAGGTGTGTAGTGCATTCCAAAGATTGCCTCTTTATTGACTTTCAAATCCTCGTTAGTCATCAACCAAAGATCCGAAGTATTATCATAGAACTGGGCAAAGTTACTGTCAATTACTTTTTGAGCCTCTTGTTGCGCCAAAGTATAGAGATTCTTACCTTTATAAACATCATTA